>MPMC02142701.1_pt1 | contig 53351 bp, 71 predicted proteins | sample 1617281 | NCBI WGS metagenome assembly MPMC02 (sample SAMN05944809, study PRJNA350692) | marine metagenome | biome: marine; feature: ODZ; material: water; isolation source: 100 m water sample filtered on 30 um supor filter | place: Pacific Ocean | collected 2012-04-09 | depth 100m m | reverse complement strand
TGATTAGACGTAATCTTATAGTATCACTTATGATGATGACTGGATTGTTTGCACAATCTATTGTCGGAAATGTAACTGATGCTAATTCAGATCCTTTGGTTGGAGCAAATGTAGTAGTAGAAGGTACAGATTTAGGTACAGTTTCGGGAGAAGCTGGAGCTTATTCGATAGATGTAAAATCTGGAACTTATACTATTACTGTTTCATTCATCGGATACTCATCTCTATCTCAAACGGTAGATGTGGGTGAAGAAAATGTAAGTGTTAATTTTTCATTAGAAATTGATGCACTTACTTTGTCGGCACTTGAAGTTTTGGCTTCAAGAGCTGATGATAAAACACCTGTTGCTTATACAACAGTTGGTAAGGAAGAGTTAGAGTTTCGTCTTGGTTCACAAGATGTACCAATGGCTCTAAATACTACACCAAGTGTTTATGCTACTCAACAAGGTGGCGGTGCAGGTGATGCACGAATAAATGTTCGTGGTTTCAATCAGAGAAATGTTGCGGTAATGATTAACGGAGTTCCCCAAAATGATATGGAGAACGGATGGGTTTATTGGAGTAATTGGGATGGAGTTGCAGATGCAGCACAATCTATTCAGTTACAAAGAGGACTATCAGCTGTTAATTTAGCTACACCATCAATTGGTGGAACTATGAACATCATAACAAACCCAGCTTCCGCTGAAAAAGGTGGTAAGTTCAAACAAGAAAGTGGTGCAGGTAGTTTTCTTAAAACTACTATGAATTACAATACTGGTTTGATGATGGGTGATAAGTTAGCATTAAGTGGAACTATTGTTCGTAAGACAGGTGATGGTATCATTGATGCAACTTGGACAGATGCTTGGGCTTATTACTTAGGTGGTAGTTTTCAAGCTAATGAAAATAACCGATTTGAGCTATATGCAATCGGTGCTCCACAACGACATGGACAGAACTTATATAAACAGAATATCGCTACTTACTCACAAGAGTTAGCAGGTGATATTGATGGATATGACGAATCAGCATATGCTGATGGTGCTAAGTTCCAAACAGAAGGTGGTCGTACATTTAACCAAAACTGGGGTCCTGTTAGTTCAGACTATAAGGGCAAACAATATTGGTATATGTATGGTGTCGGTGGATTATTTGGTGGTGGAAATCAAGATAGATATAATTCTGGTTTCTTAAATGAAAGAGAAAACTTCTTTCATAAACCATTAGTTAACCTTAACCATTTTATGACTATTAACGACAAGACAAGACTAAGTTCAGTATTGTATTGGAGTGGTGGTTCAGGTGGTGGTACAGGAACTTATGGTTCATCATTTAGAAAACCTGCCGTAGATGGAGAAAAGTGGTACAAGAGTTCACCCTGGGGCTGGGATTGGAATGCAGCTATTGCAACCAACTCAGACAGAGTTGATACTGATTTTCACGCAACTGAAAATCGTTCAAAGGGTATTCTTCGTAACTCAATCAATCGTCAAGATACTTATGGTTTGATTTCAAAACTTAACTATGAAGTTAGTGATGAGTTAGAACTACAAGTTGGTTTAGACTGGAGAACTGCTGGTATAGAACACGCTCGAGAAGTTCGTGATTTATTAGGTGGTGATTACTATGTAGACTATGCTGATGACAATGCATCTGATGGTAAGATTGTGAAACTTGGTGATATAATTGCATATCATAATAGTACTACAGTTGATTGGTTAGGTGGATTTATTCAAGGTAATTACACTAAAGATAAACTTAATGTTTATGGTATGGGTGGATTATCAAGTATTAAATACTCTTATCAGGATCACTTTACAGTAGCTAACGAAGTAGTTAAAGCAGATGCTATTTCTACTTTCCAAATTAAGGGTGGAGCTATGTATGACGTAGACGATAATGTTAGTGTTTTCGCTAATACAGGATACGTTGAGAAACCACCTATTATGGATAACGTAATCTACTTTGACGGAACAGTTGCATCAGACCCTGCTAATGAATCTTTCATTAGTTCAGAAGCTGGTGTTAACTTTAGTTCAGATAACTTCGCAGTTAAAGTAAGTGCTTATAATACTGATTGGAAAGATAGAAACCTAACTAAATCTGTAACAACAGGTCAAGGTGATTCAGGTGATACTGATGTTATATTCCTAAGTGGAATAAATCAGAAACACCAAGGTCTTGAAATTGAAGGTTCAATGAAACTTAATGATATGATTCGTCTTAACGGAGCAGTATCATTTGGTAATTGGAAGTTCGATGGTGATGCAGATGGTAACTATCAAGAGAATGAGTATAATGCAGAGGGTCAAGTTATTGGTTTAAAAACCACACCTTACTCTTATGCACTTGATGGTTTAATGGTAGGTGATATGCCTCAGACAGCATATGTCGTGGGTGCAGAACTTACACCAATCAAAGGATTAAGATTATCAGGTATCTTTAAGATGTATGATAACAATTATTCTGATTGGAGCCCTAACGCACGTGAGTATGATGGAAGTGACGCTAACGCTGATAGAGAACAAGTATGGATGGCGCCAGCATACAATCGTTTAGACTTACATGGTTCATATAAACTACCTAAGATTGGTGGTTTAGATATGTCTTTAACAGGTCATGTATTTAACGCTCTTGATGCACTCTATGTACAAGACGCGGTTGATAACTCACAATATAATGGTTTTGGTGATAAAATGCACCTACCACATAACGCTGAGGTATTCTTAGGAACACCACGTTATGCTAATATTGGATTAGTTGTTAATTTCTAAAATAGTATAAATTTGGGGGATTGAAATACATCCCCCATTTTTAACTAAAAAAATACTTGACATGTATATGGTTTTATTCGTATATTCTAATATAATAATTTGGAGAATTACATAATTGTATCAAAATGCTTTTTTTGATGGTCGTTCAGTACACATTTGGGATGACAAACGAGGATATTTTAGAGTTCCGTACAAAAAATATGCTTATACTTTAAATAAAAAAGGAAAATATATAACACTTGATGGTAGAAGGGTACAAAAAACTTTTAGATTTGATAAGGACGACCCTAATATTTATGAATCAGATGTTCAACCAATTATTCGTACTCTTGTAGACCAATACACTCAAAGTGATGAACCTTCAGTTGGTCATCGTCTTATGATATTTGATATTGAGGTAGAGGTTACAGAGGGATTTCCATCACCACAATTAGCTGAAAATAAAATTACTTCTATAGCGTTATGGGATGATTTAACAAAAGAATATTATGTTATGGTTTTAGATCCAGAAAATAAACTTGAGTTAAAACTTAACGATAGTGGTATAGGTCATAAGACACTTGAGGGTGGTAAAAAATATATAGAGAGTTATAAAACAGAAGAAGAATTATTAGGTAGATTTATAAACAAATATAGAGAGATTCGTCCTACAATTATTACAGGATGGAATATAGATAACTTTGATATTCCATATATCTACAATAGAATGACTCTTTTATTAGGTTCTAATGTATCAAATTTGTTATCACCAATACAACGGGTAAAATATTCAGAATTTAAAAATAGATTTGAGATTGCAGGAGTTTCTTGTATTGATTATTTACAGATTTATAGAAAGTTTACACCAAATGAAGTTAGTTCATATAGATTAGATGATGTAGGGTTTAATGAAGTAGGTGAGAACAAAATTTCGTATGAAGGAACATTAAATGAATTATACGAGAATGACAGAAAGAAATTTGTAGATTATAACTTACATGATGTTAAGATTGTTGTGGAGATAGACAAGAAACTTGATTATATAAACATTGCTAAAGGTATATGTCATATTGGTCATGTACCATATGAGGATATTTATTGGAGTTCTCGTTACTTAGAAGGAGCGTTATTAACTTATTGTAAAAAGAGAGATATTGTAGTTCCTAATAAAAACAGAGATGCTCGTAAATTGATGGGAAAAGATGATAAGTTTGTAGGAGCTTATGTACAAGACCCAATTAAAGGACGACATGAGTGGGTTTATGATTTAGATGTTACTTCAATGTATCCAAGTGTCATTCGTAGTTTAAATATTTCACCTGAAACTAAAATAGGTAAGGTTGATGGATGGAATGCTGAAGAATTTGTAAGGAATACAGTTAAAACTTATACACTCAGAGGTACAAGTGGTAAAGAGGCTGGTAAATTATCTGAAGAACAATTAAAATATTATCTTGATAACAACAAGGTTTCGATTGCATCTAATGGTGTGATATATAGGACAGATAAACAAGGATTGATTCCAGCTATTTTAACTCAATGGTTTGATGACAGAGTTCAATTTAGAAAGTTGGCTAAGGAGTTCGCTGATTCAGGAGATATGAAACAGTATGAATATTATGATAGACGACAATACTTACAGAAGATTCTATTGAATTCATTATATGGTGTGTTGGGATTACCTATATTCAGATTTTATGACATTGATAACGCTGAGGCTACTACATTGGGTGGACAAGAACTGATTAGATTTAGTAAAAATATGGTTAATGTTTATTATAATAAAACTTTAAAAACTAAAAATGATAATAATGTTATATACATAGACACAGATTCAATTTTTGCATCTGCTGTTCCTCTTGTAAGGGCACGACATCCTGAAGTTGATATAAATTCTACAGTTACTATGACACAATATATTTTAAATATTGCTTCTGAGATACAAGATTTTTTAAATTCTTCTTATGATATATATGCTACGAAGTTTCATAACATAAAGGAACATTATTTTGATATTAAACAAGAATTGATAGCTAGAGCAGGTCTTTTTGTTACAAAAAAACGATATGGTATGAAGATTATTAATGATGGTGGTATTAAGGTAGATAAGATGTTGGTTAGAGGATTGGATACAGTTCGTAGTAGTTTTGCACCAGCGTTAAAAGAATTACTTTCTTCAGTATTAGATGATATATTACAGGATGTTCCTAAAGATAAAATAGATGAAAGAATTTTTAAATTTAAAAAATCTATGAAAGCTATGGATTACAGTCAAATAGCTTCACCAACTGGAGTGAAAAAAGTAGAGAAATTTATTGTTAAAACTAGTTCTAATTTACAAGATAGGGATTCAGGTAATATTGGTGGTAAGTTGATTTATACTCATTATAAGAAAGCTACTCCAGTTCATGTTAAAGCTGCTCTGAGTTATAATGATATGATGGATTATTATGGTTATAGAAAATATCCAAAGATTAGAAATGGTGATAAGATTAAGTGGGTATATTTAAAAAATAATCCATTAGGTTTAGCGAGTTGTGCTTATTTAGGACACGAAGATCCACCTAAAATATTGGAATTTATTAAACAATATATTGATATAAATAAAATTTACACACAAGCGTTGAAGAAAAAACTAAATATGTTTTATGAAGCTCTTGGATGGGAAGAACCAGTTGATGTAAGATATACTTTAGATAGGTTCTTTTAAGTATGATAAAAGTTTGGACTAATGGGTGTTTTGATGTATTACATCGAGGTCATATAGAATTGTTTAAGTATGCTAAATCACTTGGTCATCATCTTGTAGTTGGTTTAGATAGTGATGATAAGATTAAAAGAGACAAAGGTAGTGGTAGACCTTTCAACACTTATGAAGATAGACGAGAAGTGTTGTTGTCTATAAAATATATTGATGAAGTTTGGTATTTTAATTCACGGAACGGATTAGTAGAATTAATTAAAAAATATCAACCAGATATATTAGTGATAGGTTCTGATTGGAAAGGTAGAGATGTGGTAGGAGATGATATAATAGATGATGTTAGATTTTTTGAAAGAGTTGGGGATTATTCTACAACAGAAATATTAAAAGGTGAATCTTAATGGAAAGAAATAAAGTTTATGTAGGAAATAGTCTTGATGTTTTAAAAACATTTCCAGATGAAAGTATAGATATGTGTATTACTTCGCCGCCATATTGGGGCCTACGTGACTACGGAACAGAAGGACAAGTTTGGGGTGGTGATGAAAAATGTAAACATGAGTGGGATGGTGTTCAAAGATTTCACCCAAAGAATGGTAAAAGAGATGGAAAAGGAACTTATACAGATCCTAAATGGGAAGCAAAAGGAAGTCTTAAACCAAAAATAAGTTCAGATTTTTGTATTAAATGTAACGCTTGGAAGGGTGAGTTAGGATTAGAACCTACACCTGATATGTTTATAAGTAACTTATGTGATATATTTGATGAGGTAAAGAGAGTTTTAAAACCTTACGGAACTTGTTGGGTAAATCTTGGGGATAGTTATTGTAGAACTCCAAATGACCAAGTGAGTCAAAAAAATGTTACAGCAAAATATAAATATGGTTTTTTACATAACAAAAAATATGGAGAAGCTTACAAACCTAAATCATTGGTTCAAATTCCAAGTAGATTTGCTATAGAAATGACAAATCGTGGTTGGATTTTAAGAAATGAAATCATATGGCACAAACCAAGTTGTTTACCTGAATCTGTCAAGGATAGATTCACTAATGATTATGAGAAGTTATATTTCTTTTCAAAGAATAAAAACTATTATTTCAAACAACAATTAGAACCAATAAAAATGTCCAGTATAGATAGAATGAAATATAAAATGGCACCAAAAACGGAACTTGGAATAAAAGGTACAGGATTTAAGGACAATGCGGTTAAAGCTGAAGGTAGAAATAAGAGAGCTGTATGGAGTATAAGTCCTACTTCATTTAAGGGAGCTCATTTCGCTACTTATCCACCTGAACTTATAGAGTCACCAATAGCAGCAGGTTGTCCAGAGTTTGTTGATAAAGTTACTGGAGAACCACGAATTAGTGAGGTAAAATCTACATCAGTAGAAAGATATAATTTACCAAAAGACCATCCAAGTTACCGACCTACAAGATATGAAGGTAAATATGAACAAGGACAACGATATTCAGAATATAAAGATAAAGGATATCAAGATGGTAGAAGTGAAGATGAATTCATATCTGGAGTGGTGTTAGACCCTTTCTTTGGTTCAGGTACTACAGGAGAAGTAGCTATGAGTCAAGATAAAGATTGGATTGGTATAGAATTAAATTCAGAATATGAAACTATTTCTGAAACAAGGTTAAAACCTAAAATAGTAGAGAAAAAGACTCGTGACAAAGCTAAAGATTTTTTTGAATTTGAGTAATTAGTTTGATATATATGTATATATCAATAATAAATGTTAATTAGGAGATTAAAGTATGCATAAAGCATTATTAGATAGATTTATCAACAAATATTCTTTGGGTGATAATGTAACATCTGTAGTATGGGACGTGAAAGATGATGTTCTTTCTGTATCTTTTGTAACATCAGATAAAACTCTTTTGGGAAATGTTGTATTGGAGAATTTTCAACATGAAGATTCTACATTAGGTATTTATGATACCACACAACTTACTAAATTATTAGGAGTTTTAAGTGATGATATAGAATTTACAACAACCACCGCAGGTGATAAGGTTATAGCAGTTCAAGTAAAAGACGGAAACGCTTCCGTAAATTACATGTTAAGTGATTTAAGTGTTATTCCTACACCACCAAAGATGAAAGAACTACCAGACTTTGAATTAGAAGTAGAGTTGAATAAAACTTTTATGAGTAGATTCATTAATGGTAAAAACGCATTACCTGAAATTGAAACTTTTTCAGTAATAAGTGATGGTGTAGAACGTTGTAATTTTGTTATAAATTATTCATCAATAAATACCAATAGAGTAACTCTACCAGTAGATGTTAAGAAAAGTACTTCCGATATGGATTTACTAAGTTTTAACGCTGATTTATTTTCTAAAGTACTAGGTGCTAATAGAGAATGTGAAAAAGGTGTTATGACTATTTCAAGTGCTGGATTGGCTAAGGTAGAATTTAAGGTTGATGATTATACTGCTGTTTATTATTTAGTTGCAGTACAAAGTGTTGATTGATAAATGGAAGTACAAGAAAATCACGGATTACTTGTAGAAAAATATAGACCGAAAACATTAGATACCTACATAGGTAATGAAAGTCTAAAATCTAAAGTAACTTCGTATTTGGAAAGTGGAGATGTTCCACATTTGTTACTATATGGAAAAGCTGGTACGGGTAAGACCACATTAGCAAAGATTATTGTTAATCATATAGATTGTGATTATCTTTATATAAACGCATCAGATGAGAACTCTGTTGATGTGGTCAGGGAGAAGGTAAAGGGATTTGCTTCTACAATGGGTTTTAAGGATTATAAGATAATAATCTTAGATGAGTGTGATTATATTACACCTAATGCTCAAGCCGCACTTCGTAATTTGATGGAAACATTCTCAAAACATTGTAGGTTTATATTGACTTGTAATTTTGTTGAGAGAATCATAGACCCAATTCAATCAAGGTGTCAGTCATTTCAAATTATCCCTCCAGATAGAAAACAAATTGCGGTACATGTGATGAATATTTTAAAGAATGAAAATGTAAGTTGTAAATCGGAAGATATTGTTACATTAGTTAATGGTGGTTATCCTGATATTAGACGAGTAATAAACGCAGCTCAACGACAAATAGTTGGTGATGAGCTCATCATTGATGAGAGCGAAGTAATATTAAATGATTACAAATTAAAAGTTCTTGAAATATTAAAAGATAAAACTATTAGTAAAAAAGATAGTTTTGTACAATTAAGAAAAGTTTTAGCAGACGCAAAGGTAACAGATTTTGCGGATTTGTTTAGACTTTTATTTGACAGTTTAGATGATTTTGCAACTGGTAAGATGGCACAAATTATTCTTATTATTGCAAAATATGAATTAAGTGACGCGCAAGTGGTTGATAAAGAAATCAACGCTATGGCTATGTTAATAGAAATACTACAGGAGTTAAAATGATAGAAGTTTGGGGAGAAACCAAGAAAAAACCTATAAAAAAAGCAACAGCAGGTAAAGATGATAAACATATTGTTACACATGATAATAAAATTTATTTTTATGCTGGTGTAAATAGGGAAAGTGCAGCGGAAGTTAACAAAAAAATAGATGAATTACAAGGAAAGAATTTAAATTTAGGACATACACTCGATATAGATTATCCACCAATTAATATATTCATTAATAGTGGTGGTGGAGGAGTTACATCAGGATTATCTATAATGGATACTATATTGAGATGTAAAGTTCCAGTTCACACTTATGTAGATGGATTCTGTGCAAGTGCTGGTACATTTATTTCAGTAGTTGGAAGTAAAAGATATATGAGTAAAAATTCATATATGTTGATACATCAACTATCCTCTCAATTGTGGGGAAAGTATTCTGAAATTGAAGATGAGAAAAAGAATTTAGACTTGATGATGACAACAATTAAAAATGTATATAGAGATTATACAAAAGTTCCTACAGAAAAATTAGATGAAATATTAAAACACGATTTGATGTGGGATGCAAAGACTTGTTTAAAATATGGAATGATTGATGAGATAGTGTAATGAATGTATTAGTTATAGGAGATAGTTGTAAAGATATATTTGTTTATGGAGACATAGATAGAATTAGTCCAGAAGCACCAGTTCCAGTTTTTGTACCTACACGTGTAGAGTCCAATGGTGGAATGGCACAGAATACTGCTAAAAATGTTGAAGCACTTGAAATGACTATCTATACATTAACAAATAAAGATAATATAACTAAGAGACGATATGTAGATAATCGTAGTGGTCAAATGGTTTTACGAGTTGATGAACACGATTATTGTGAACGGATAGATACTGTCAATAGATACAATGTAAACAAGAATCAGTTTCATATGTTCCCTACAACTGTAGACCTTGACGCAATTATTATATCAGATTATTGTAAAGGGTTTTTGGAAGAAAAAGATATTAAATATATTTGTGAAAATAATAATAATGTATTCGTGGATACTAAGAAAAAACTTGGTAAATGGATTGCTAAAGCTGATTTTATTAAAATAAATGAGTTAGAGTATAAGAAGAATCATGAATTATTATCAGATGAAGAATTTAAGGAAAAACTTATTGTCACTTTAGGTGGTAAAGGTTGTAGATACAATGGGAAGGATTTTCCAGTAGAAGAAGTTCCAGTAAAAGATGTAAGTGGAGCAGGTGATACATTTATTGCTGGATTGGTTAAAGGTTATTTACAAACAAATAACATAGAGAAAGCAATAACATTTGCACAAAAATGTACAACACAAGTTGTACAGAAACACGGTGTTGCCGTAGTCAATTTAGGAGAATTAGAATGAGTTTTAAACCAATGAAACCACTACCTAAGAAAAAACAAGAGGTAGATTTATCAAAAGCAGACACAATCAAATGTAAAGAATGTGAGAATTATCTATTTATATCTTCATTTGTTATTAAAAGAATATCAGCATTAATGTCCCCTACGGGTCAAGAAGCACTTGTACCTATTCAGGTTTATAGTTGTGGTAATTGTGGTCAAGTTCCAACACAATTTTTGGAAGGTAGTGGGTTAGATACAAAATAAAATGTCTAAAATATTAGCTTGTTTATCAGGTGGAGTAGAGAGTACTTATGGAGTTTATAGGTTATTAAAAGAAACTACTCATGATGTAACATTATTTCATTTATATTTTAGAAATCATCCAAGATATGAAGGTGAAACTGAAGCGTGTGAACATATTACAAATTGGTTAGAGAAAAACACACGAAAATTTAAATGGATATCGGCGGATTTAAGTTATAATGGAGTGGATAAAATTACACAACCACCACATTCAGCGGATATATGTTACACTATAACTACCGCGGCAAATATTTGTATTGATGAAAAAGATTATGATGAAGTTAGATTTTTTATAAATAAAGAAGAGTGGGATTCAGCTATAGAAGATAGTATTCCTACATTTGACTATCCATTTATGGTTTATTTATTTAATTCAATAGTGAGTAGATTTCCTACAATTGATACTAAATTGGGTTTTGATAGAAAAGTAGGTAAGTTAAATAAAAAAGAAGTTTACGAAAAAATACCTGAAGATTTAAGAAAATTTATTCACAGTAATGATAAGGAATACAATGTACAGGCAAGTAGGTAATGGATTATTTGTTTTAGGTGGGGAGTATGTTGATTTATATTATCAAATACAAGAAAAAACTAAATCTTTTATAAAAGATGTCTTTGATGGTGAAGAATTATTAACACCAACTATCTTATCACCTGAAAATACAATTCGAAGTAATTATACTAAGTCATTTTCTAATCAGACCCAAATGGTACATAGACATTTAGATGGTTCTGAAATTGGAATGAATTCACCTACAGTATGTTATCATATGTATGCTTATTATGAAGATGATTTTGTTGATGGTAATAAGACTCATATTTTAACTGGTAAATGTAATAGGTTTGAAGAAGGAGAATTAAATGATTTGACAAGACTATTACAATTTACAGGTCAAGAAATTGTACACATAGGTAGTTATGATTATGTAGAGGATTGTTTTGCTAAATCAGTAGAATATGTAAGATCAATTTTTGAATACATGGATTTAGATTATAAATTTGAAGGTGCTACAGACCCATTTTTTGGTAAAGATTCAAGAATTAAAAAGAGGTCACAGAGGATTCATGGTTCTAAGGTAGAATATAAATTATATTTTCCAAATGAAAAACAGTATTTACCTGTAGGTTCTTTTAATTTTGTTGGTACATCATACCATAAGAGATTTAATATAATAAACACTCAAACAGATGACCCTGCTTCTGGATGTTGGGGATGGGGATTAGAAAGACTTATGTATGCACTTGTAAGTCAAAAGGGTGAAGATGTTGTTTTTAATTATCCCGTTAAATTAGATGATAAGAAAAGAAACGGATATAAAAATATTATAGAGAATGAGGAAGGTTGGTATAGATTGGGTAGTAGAAATTATTGGTTCGCTGAAAACAAAATGGAAAATTTTAAAGAGATTGATATAGACTTTAAAGATATAGAGTTTGAGGTTATTACTGATTTAGATTCTTTAGATAGACGTAAAGTTGAAATATTAAGGGGACTTGAGGAATTTGAAAAAGGAGTTGATTGGAATTATAATTGGACATGGAAAGACGCTGAGAGAAGAATAAAAGAAGGACATATTTTAAAAATTGCATTTCATAATGGAATGGCAGTACAATGGGATTGGTATTTTACTAATAGTTTTATAATAAAAGACCACGATTCTTGGAGTGCCGTAGTTAATAAGTTACCTAAAGATTATCATTATTCAGCACACTGGTATTGTCATCCAAAATATAGAAGTAGTAGAAAATATCCTACATTTATAAAAGATTTTATTTCAGCTTCATATAATTGGAGTTATAATAATGGTTACACTACTGATGTAAATTATCAAGATGGTTGGAATTGGAAATCCATTAAGGTTGTTAAAAAAATTGGACACGTTGGTAGAAATTGGTTAGATGAGTTTGGAACTGTAAAATGAAAATATTTGTATTAGGATATAATAAAACTGGTACTAAAAGTTTAGAAACGGCTATTAAGACACTTGGATATAGTGCGTTACATACTGGAGGTGGAAAATGTACTGAGGAAATTTATTATAATATGTACAATAATAGACCTATTTTACATGGTATAGATTATCAAAGTTATTTAGATTATCCAATTTATGAACCAACTGTATTTAGTCATATTGTACACGAATATCCAGACGCAAAATATATTAGTTTAACTCGTGATTTGGATGGTTATGTAGATTCTGTTTTGAGAGATAAAGTAAAAAGATTAGAAGATGGAATTGTGGATTCTTGGAATTGGTTAGGTGTGGGAGATAAAGAAGTATTTGAAAATTATCCAGATTATCAAAAAGAGTGGATTAAAGAACGGACATTATTTAAACATCATAGTAACATTAGTTTGTTAAAAAAGAATAATATAGAATATTTAAATATGAATATTATTGATGATAGAGATGGTTGGGAGAAGTTATGTGGGTATTTAAGTCATTCAATACCTGAAGTTGACTTTCCAAGAGTTAAATGATGGATAATATAGTACTTAACCAAGTTTTTTCTGAATCAGAGTGTAAGAAAATAATTGATTCTAAGGGTGAGTTTATAAAGTCACCTCAAGAAATGAATGATAAAAAATATAATATTATACCTGATGAGTCTAATTATACTTTTGGACATACTAACTTTCCTTATTGGCATTTAGAAATTTCAGATGAAAATGAGTGGTTTTTTGAGAAGGTGAGAGAATGTATAGATATGGTAAATATGAAATTTTTTAAGTTTGAAAATCAAGGTTTATGGAATTCTGGAATAAAAGAATATTCTAATGGAAATGGTTGTTCTTGGCATTTTGATGATATGAGTCGAGGAAAAAGATTAGGAATTTCAATTTTATTAAATAAACCAGAGAAAGGTGGGGAATTTGAAATTTTTAATGGAGAGAAAACAACTATAGATTTAAAGGTTGGTGAGGCAGTAATATTTCCAGCCTTCATTTTTCATAGAATTAAACCAGTATTTAAGGGAACACGTACTTCTTTAGTAAGTTGGACGTATAGTAATCCGATTAATTTTTAAGGGTATGATATTTATTAAGGACAAGTAGGAATAAAAAATGGCAATATTTGATTACAATACATATAGTTCTTCGTTGAAAACATCTTCACACGTCATAGGAGATGCTTTAGCTACTGGTTCTTATGGATATTATGGATCGGTGGACGGACAATCTCAGATAACCAATGTGGGTGAGATTGTTACTATGGATTTCACTCCATCTTCAGGTTCACTCTATTTAACTGAAATAAACGCAGATGTTGGATTATGGAATCAACAAGCAATAGCTCAAACAGGATTTGATTTTGATGCACTATCTTCATTTGTCTCTACATCTAAATATGAAAAGATTCATTATGTGTTTTCTTCTTACGATAGTGGTTCAGCAACACCAGGAGATTATTGGATAACTTGTGCAAGTCAGAGTGCAGCTGACCATAATTTAGGATATGAATCAACTTGGGTACAACCAAAATCAACAAATTCTACTATTTTACAGTTATCAATGCCATCTGGTAGTAATTCAGGGTCATTCTATGTAGTTAACTGTCCATTGAGGGATAGTGGTTTAATTGATATTACACGAAACAAAATTAATTTTAGAAATTGGTTTACGAGTCAAAGTGTTAACATGACGAACAATGGTGTACAAATGCCAACTACAACTGGTTCTTATAATGTAAACGCAAATGGGGATAATTGGCCTGATGTGGTTGTCAAAGACCCATCATTGGATGCTGGACATGGTTTAAGTTTTTATAATGTTACTAATTCTACTTTACCTACCATAACTGGTAGTTCTTATCATGAATCATTTGTGACTCCAGATGTTGATTCTAATGGGTATCCATGTATTTTAAAAGGAAGTGTGTTGGTACATTGTAGTGGTTCTACTTGGTTAAGACCAACTGATAGTTTACCATATTGGTATTATAATGATAAATACACTACTTCAGGTTCAACTCAATGGGAATTCAAACCAACTCAGTTTGTTGGAAACTTTGGAGCTGGTACTAAAATAGCTATGAGTGATGGAAATTATACAAATATAGAAAGTGTAACTTCAGGTTCGTCAGTAAAATGTGGTAGAGTGAGTAATGAATTTTCAGGTAAAGTATATGTTACATTATCACAAGATGATAGACTTGATTCGGGACTTGATGAATCGTGGAGAAGTTGGGAATCTTCAAGTATTTCAGATTTAGATGTCACTACATCTAATGTAATAAGTACTCAAACTTTTGGATATACAAAATGGTGTAAGATTAATAATTCTTTAGAGGTTTCATTATTTCAACATCTATTTATAAAAGATGATAACAATGTTTATCGTTTTTGTGAACCAAGACATATCAAAACTGGTTACAAATTAATTAATCCAGGTAAAGCAGAAGTAAATGTAGATTCTATTGTGATAGAAAGTGGTTCTGTTAAAGCTTTTTATGGATTAGATTTAGAAGAACAAAGTACATATTTTACTTCTGAAAGTTTAGCAGTAAACTTTTATACTAGTCCACCAACAATTGGATAGTTGTAAAATTAATTGAGGTTTTTTTGAAAGTTAAATCACTATTTGATCATATAAGACAAACAACAGCAGTACAAAACCCAAAATATTGGGAAACCTTAACAGATTCAGATAAAAAAACGTTTTCCAACTATATGGTCAATCGTTTTCTATCTATGAAGATGGAGTGGACTGATTTTGTTAATGAAATACAGAAATTAAAGCTTGACTCATATAGTCTTTATGTTGTATATTCTAATACATTACCGAAGGGTAAACAGTATTTAAAATATATTAAGGGAAAAAAGGACAATATATATAACAAACAAGTCGTTCAGAAAATCGCTGAATATTTTAAATGTAGTGAAAAAGAATCAATAACATACATTTCTCTTTTACCTAAAAAGGAAATTAGAGAGATTATTTCAAAGTATGGTTATACTGACAAAGAATTAAAACAAATGGGAATATAAAATGAAAGTTATAAAAGAATCTAAAAGACTCGAAGAATATGCTGAGGATATAGATGAACAAGCACACGCACAAGGTCGTGAGAGTAGTTATGATATTATAAAACAAATGGAAAAAGAATGGCCTAAAATGACTACTGAGTTCAAAAAGATACAACGAGAACAATATGAATTGTTCTTACACAAACAACACGACTATGGACCAGGTAATATTAGTGTTGGAACACAATTACAAACACCAGAAGAAGTTCATCTATCTTTAACAGGATTATGGTTTAGGATGAATGATAAGATTCAGAGATTAAAGAATCTTTTAATGAGTGGTAAACAAAATGCAGTCGAAGGTGAAACTGTAGAAGATGCGTATCTTGATGTATCTAATTATGGAATTATGGCTACGATAGTCGGTAGAGGAAAATGGGGAAAATAATGTATAGGTATGATTGTGACGTAGGATTCTATGAATCAGAATCTTATGTAGGATTGATGTGGGAAATATTGAAACATCGAACTTGGCATTTATTTACACACGGAAAGTGGATGGATTAGTTTGGAAAAACCTTTAAGGGTAAGTTACTCTCAATATTCTATGTGGTCACAATGTCCTCATAGATGGAAATTAAATTATATAGATAGACTATCAACTTTTACAGATAGTATTCATACTTTATTTGGTACTGCGATGCATGAAGTTATTCAAACGTGGGTTGAAACCATATATGAAAAAACTGCAAAGGCGGCTAATGAACTTGATTTAGATACTATGTTATTGACAAAGTTGAAGACTATTTATAGAGAGAAGATGAGTAGAGAAGGTGCAGAACATTTTACTACACCTGAACAACTTGCTGAGTTTTGGGAAGATGGAAAAGCTATATTAGATTTCTTAAAGAAACGGAGAGGTGAATATTTTTCTAAGAAGGGATATAAGTTATTAGGTATAGAGACAGAATTAAAATACCCTTTAACTGATGGTATTAATTTTATAGGTTTTATAGATTTGGTATTAGGTGATGAAATATCAGGTGAAATTAAAATTATAGATATCAAAACTTCTACTATGGGTTGGAATAAGTGGATGAAAGCTGATAAGAATAAAACAGACCAATTGTTATTGTATAAACAATTTTATTCAAAACAAATGGATGTACCGTTGGATAAAATTAAAGTAGAATATTTTATTGTAAAACGTAGATTGTATGAAAATTTAGATTTTCCACAAAAGAGAGTACAGTCATTTATACCAGCAAATGGTACTCCGTCTATTAATAAAGTAGTTAAGAATTTATCCAATTTTTTAGAAGATGGATTTGAAAATAATGATTATAAACTTAAAGAATATTTTAAAAATAAAAGTCAAAAGACTTGTAAGTGGTGTGAATTTAAGAATACAGAACACTGTGATGCTTGGGGTTAAAACATGAAAATAATTAATATAAGATTTTATTTACCAGATTTTTTAAAAGTACAAGAAAAAATAGAAATACCTCTTGATAACCTTTATCAAAATAGTAAACAACCAATGATTTTATATTTTTGGAAAGATGAAAAATTTACTGAAAGTGATTTAAAATCTTTGAGAGCATTTATGGATAAATGGGAACAGAAAAAACATTTTAAAACAATTATAAAAAATTCGTGGTTTGACCATCCAAGAGAATTTATATGGTTTGATTTTTTCCCTACATTAAGTAAACATAAACCTAAGTGGTTTAGATTTGGTTACAATTATCATTCATCTGATAGTTTATTGAAAGGTATGACATTTCTTAGAGATATTTTAGATTTTACTACCAATTCTACTTTTGTGAAGAAACAAAAAAGGAATGATGGTTAATGAAAGTAGGTATTGTAGGTAGTAGGGAGTATGAGAATAAGTTAAAAATGAAAGAGTTTATCTTTAAATTAAAAGAAAAGTTTGGAGATGAATTAGAGATAGTGAGTGGTGGTCAAAAGAATGGAGCAGATGGTCACGCGAAGAAAATATCAAATGAATTAGAAATTCATTATGTAGAATTTCCACCAGCACATTATCCACATAATCAATATTGTAAGTTACCACCAAGTAGATATGGTAAACAGTATTATGTGGGAAATTTCTTTGCGAGAAATACTCAAATAGCGGAGTATAGTGATATGGTTGTAGGTTTTATTCCAGAGGGAGTTAAGTCAAATGGTACAAGACATACTTTAGGTGAGGCAGAAAAATTAAATAAAAAAGTTTTGATAATAAATTAATATGATATATATTTATATATGAATATATTAGAAGTTAGGTTATGGATAAGTTAAAATTAACATCAGTAAAAATTCTTGAAAGTTTGTACTTACAATTCAAAAAGAGTTGTTTGGACGATGATTTTACATTACAAAAATTCGTCAATAGGTCGTTAGATTTGTATAGCAATGATGAAACTTTTAGGAAAAAAGTTTTAAAATATGATAAATTAGAACAATCTGGTTCTATGATATAATAACAAAGAGGGTTAAATGGCAAAAAAGAAGAAGATATTATTGTTATCCGATGATTTACGGATGTCAAGTGGAGTAGGAACAGTTTCAAAGGAATTTGTTTTAGGTACTATTGATAAGTACGATTGGGTACAGATAGGTGGTGCAATAAAACATCCTGATAAGGGTAAAGTTTTTGATATGAATGACGAGATTAAAACTTTAAAACCAGAAGTTGAAGATCCTTATTTAAAAGTCTATCCAACAGATGGATATGGTGACCAAGAAATGGTTAGGGCATTGATGTCTATTGAGAAACCAGATGCGATAATGATTTATACAGACCCGAGATTTTGGGTTTGGTTATATCAAATGGAACATGAAATTAGGTCTCGTATCCCTATTTTTTATTATAATATATGGGATGATTTACCTTATCCTATGTGGAATGAACCATATTATGAGAGTTGTGATTTGATTATGAACATATCTAAACAGACTGTAAATATTGTTAATAATGTATGGCATCAAAATCCACCTGAAGATTGGCAAGTAACATATGTTCCACACGGAATCAATCAAGATGTGTTTAAACCTTTACCAATAGATGATAAAGGATTTTTACAGTTTAAAAAAGATTCTTCATATGATTTAAATAAAATAGAATTTATTGTATTCTTTAACGCAAGAAACATTCGTCGCAAATTACCTGGTGATTTGATTCTCGCTTTTTCTACTTTTGTAGATAAGTTACCTGAAGATAAAAGAGATAAAGTTATGTTATTGATGCATACAAATCCACGAGATGAAAATGGTACAGATTTAATAGCAGTAGCAGAAGCTATGGCTAAAGATAAAAAGGTTAAATTTTCTACAGCTAAACGTAGTCCTCAAGAATTAAATTATCTCTACAATTTAGCAGATGTTACTATTAATATAGCATCTAATGAGGGATTTGGATTAGGAACTGCCGAATCAGTAATGGCTGGTACTCCAATGATTGTAAATGTTACAGGTGGTATGCAAGACCAATGTGGATTTAGACTTGATGGTAAATTATTGACAGCTAAAGATTATTCAGAAATACATTCTTTACATGATAGGAAGAAATGGAAAGATAATCCAAGACTTACTCACGGAAGTTGGGCAAAACCAGTTTGGCCAACCAATCGTTCTTTACAAGGTTCAGTACCGACACCATATATTTTTGATGATAGACCAAGTTGGGAAGAAACAGCAGAACAACTTTATGAATGGTATCAGACACCAAAAGAGGAAAGAGATAAAGCAGGTTTGGAAGGTAGAGACTGGATGTTGAGAGACGATACTTCTCTTTCATCTACAAGAATGTGTGAGAGATTTATAGAAGATATGGAAACTGCTTTTGAAAAGTGGACACCAAGAAAACAATTTGAAATTTATGAGGTATAAATGAGTAAACCAGTATGTTTAGTAACAGCCCCCGTTGCAACGAGAAGTGGATATGGAGCTCACGCAAGAGATATCGTACATTCACTTATTGATTTAGATAGATATGATATAAAAATTCTACCAGTAAGATGGGGAAATACTCCACAAAACGCACTTGATGCACAGACAGAGATGGATAAGAAAATATTAAAACGTATTTTACCTCAACCACACTTAGATAAACAACCAGAACTACATATACATGTTGTGATTCCAAATGAATATCAGACACACGGTAAATATAATATTGGGATAACCGCAGGTGGTGAAATGACAGTTGTTAAACCTGAATGGATTGAGGGAGTTAACAGAATGGATTTGAATATAGTTCCATCACAATTTTCAAAAGATGGATTTAAAAATACCAAGTGGGCTAGAGAACAAGAAAACAAACAAACAGGAGAAAAACAAGAGATGTCACCATTGCAAATGGAAAAACCAATGGAAGTTTTGTTTGAGGGTTATGATGAGAATATTTATGGAACTACAGAAAGAGATAAATATATTGATGAGGAATTAGGTAAGATAAAAGAAGATTTCTGTTTCTTATTTGTAGGTCATTGGTTACAAGGTGGTTTAGGTAATGATAGAAAAGATGTTGGAGCCTTGTTGAAAGTTTGGTATGAAACTTTTGGTAATAAACATAAGAGACCTGCTTTGATTTTAAAAACTCAAGGAGCAACTCCTTCAGTATTAGACAGATATGAGATTATTGGTAAGATGAAATCTATAAGAGATGGTATTAAAGATATGAAAAATCCACCAAAGATATATTTGTTACATGGAGATTTAACTGACAAACAAATGAACTCTTTATATCAACATCCAAAAGTTAAAGCAATGATTAATTGTACTCACGGAGAGGGATTTGGTAGACCTATTTTAGAATTTTCTACTACTGGTAAACCAGTAATTGTTTCTAATTGGAGTGGTCATTTGGATTTCTTAAAGAAAGATGCAGTAACTTTTTTACAAGGTAGATTAACTGATACACCAAGAGATGCGTTTCCAGAAAATATTCATGTTGAATCAGCTAAGTGGTTTACTTGTGATTATTTTAATGTGAGGAAAGTTTTAATTGATGTTTTTAAAAATTATCGTAAGTATAATAAGAAAGCGTTACGACAAAAAGTATATGCAAAGAATTTTACCTTAAACAAAATGACAGAAGAATTAGGTAAAATATTAGATAAGTATGTTCCAGAATTTCCAAAACAAGTTGATTTGAAGTTACCTACATTGAAAAAGATAGATGGTGGACAGACAGGTGCAATAAAACCACCACCAAATCAACAATCTACGGAAATAAAACTTCCAAAGTTAAAGAGGGTATAGATAATGGAAAGTGTAGTAGAGAGTAAAGTTACTTGTCCAGTATGTGAATCTAAGAAAATGTGTTTGAAAAGTAAAACAGAAACTTTTTCGTCTTATATGTGTTTCAGATGTGGATTTATGTCTAATTCTACATTCACAGAGAATGACGATAAATATAAAGATTATTTAAACAGTTCTCCGAAGATAGTTGTAGATAGTTCGTTTCATGATACAGAACGTGACATTTATTGGTTACCAGTAATACTAAATGTTCCAGAAAAAGGTATAGTATATCCCAAGAATAATGAAGAAAATTCTTATGATTGGATAGCACAAACATATATACAATCAGATAGAGAAGGATTTGATATGGAATTATCAGATGCATTTGAGACTTTTGATAAATATAATTTTTTTGAGGCGGCTAAGAGTATAGGAATACATTTAACTGAAGAAGAACCTGAGGTATCACCAAAAACTGATGGTTTTTCACTAGCATAATATTTATTAATATGAAAGTATTACGACTTAAAGATTTATTGAGCGAATTTAATACTACTACCGTTGGTAATGGTGGTGGTATAGCACATGGTGATTCTTGGCCCGATGGTATTTTCACGAGATATGGTGAAAGACGAATTATTGGACCAGCCGCGATGCCTCGTGGTATGAAACAGATAGTAGCTCCCGCATCAGATGCAGTATATGGTGGAGATGGTAGTAAAATACCTAAAACTGCGATGGAGAGAGATGGGGTTATGAAAAGAACAAAAATAACTGCAGACTTAGTAAAAAGTGATGCGGTTTTAGACCCACATAAAGATCTTAGGTCAGATGAACCACCACTTACACCAAAACAAAGAGTTTATGGTAGACGTCCTTTTGGTAAAGGAAATGATTATACAATACCAGTTGAATCTGCCAATTTTATAACTTCAGGAGGACCAGATGGTGAAGATGTACTTAAAAAACCAACAACTCCACCTGAAGGAAATCTTTCACATGGTAATGATATACCACCAACTCCAGAACCAGGTTCAAAAGCATTAGGAAGTCCAACTGGTTATAGACAAGTACAAAAAGGTGGTATTGATGTTATTAAAACATTAGATAAAATGTATATTATGAAAATGTTAGGTCAGTATGACCCTAAAAAAGAAGGATTGAAGGAAGGAATTACTAAATCTTCCCTCATAGAGTTAATTAAGGTTTTAAAGAAAGAAGGTTCTCTACCAATTAAATTAAAACAGATTGCAAAAATAAAGGGTGTTAAGACAGACCCTAACATCAAAAGAGCAGCTGATTTTATAGTACACCACACAGTTCATAGTGGTCCTCATATAACAGGACAACATTCAGAACCAGATACATATGATTTTGATGATGATGATGAGGAAGTAGAAGGTGGTATACAATACAAAAAAGATAAACAAAAACGTGGATATGAACCAGTTGAAAATTATTCTTTCGTAACATTAAAAAATATGGTTTTATAAATGGCTCAAGACGCAGAAGGTCGTCAAGTAAGAGGACTTGTTCACACATCTTCTATAAATTCAATTGTTCAACCAGTAACAACAATTCATAAATGGGTAAAAGTACAAGCTGGTGATTTTATAAGATTTCAGTATCAAGGAGATAAACCAGGTTCAAAAAGATCATATCGTACAGTATTTGTTTTACAACCACGTTATACTTATGAAAGTCCTAAAACAGAAAAAACAACAATTATGGTAGCAGGTATAGAATTATTTAGTGGTATGACTGGTAGAATAAAAAGAGTTAGACAATGGATAAATTGGTTTAAAGGTATAGGTATATTTGAGGAACATCCAATAATAGATGGTATAGTCAGAATTAAAGTTAGAACACAATATAGACAGTTAAAGAATCAAGGTGAAAATGAAGCTCTGTGGAAGTATGTAAAGTTAGGTGTGAATAAAGGATTTTTGAGAGGTGCTTATAAAACTTATAATTTTGATTACATAAAAGGAAATACTGTATATTGGGCACAAATACCATTTTGGGAAAATGTAGCTTTTAGAGCTAACAACGTAGCAATGTTAGGTGAAGAAAGTACTGGAGACCGAGGAGGTTATGGTGGTCGAGTGGTGTAATAAAGTGAGGTTATATTGAAAATAAGTTACGCAATAACCGTTTGTAATGAAGAAACGGAATTACAAAAATTAGTTACAATACTTTTAAAGAATAAACAATTACAAGATGAGATAGTAATAACTTTTGACCATAAGAATGGTTCAAGAGGAGTTGAAGATTATTTAAGAAGTCATTCAGTAAATGGTGAGTTTAGTTGGCATACAGCTTGGCCTCCATTTGATGGTGACTTTTCTGTATTAAAAAATTACACTAAATCAATGTGTAGTGGAGATTATATATTTCATTTAGATGCTGATGAGTATCCTCATGAAATATTGATGGCACAAATACATACTATATTAGAAATCAATGAAACTGACTTGATTTGGATACCCAGAGTGAATACAGTTGAAGGACTTACTGATGAATGGATAAATAAATGGGGATGGAAAGTAACAGAAAAAGGTTGGGTAAATTATCCAGATTACCAAGCGAGAGTGTTTAGAAATATAGATGAAATAAAATGGGTAGGTAAGGTACATGAACATATTACAGGTTGTAAAACATATTCACATTTACCACCACACGAAGAATTGTCATTATATCATCCAAAGACAATTGATAAACAAGTAAAACAGAATGAGTTATATGGAGAGTTGATGAAATGAAAACATATTTTATAGCAGAAATTGGAATAAATCATAATGGAGATTTGGATATAGCAAAGAGGTTAATTGACATTGCATCCGCTGCAGGTTGTGATTCAGTTAAATTTCAAAAGAGAAATCCAGATGTTTGTGTTCCTGAACATGAAAAATCAAAAATGAGAAGTACACCTTGGGGAAGGATGACATATTTAGAATACAAATATAAAGTAGAATTTGGTAAAGATGAATATGATGAGATAGATAGATATTGTGATGAGAGAAAGATAAAATGGTCAGCTTCACCTTGGGACATGGATAGTTTGGAATTTCTTAATCAGTATGATATTCCTTATATAAAGATACCTTCTGCAATGTTAACTAATGATGAGTTGTTAATAGGTGCGAGGGATACTGATAAAAAAGTTATTTTAAGTACTGGAATGAGTACAGAGGAAGAAATAGACCACGCAGTTTCTCTACTTAAATCAAAGATTACTACAGAACCTTATTATGAGTTAGCAGGAGATATAGTTTTATTACATTGTAATTCTACTTATCCAGCACCGATAGATGAATTGAATTTAAGTGCAATTAAAACACTTAAAGATAGATATAATTGTGAAGTGGGATATAGTGGACATGAATTTAGATTATCTACTTCAGTAGCTGCAACTTATCTTGGGGCAACATATATTGAAAGACATATAACACTTGATAGATCAATGTGGGGGTCAGACCATTTATCTTCGGTAGAACCACAAGGATTATTTAAGTTAATGAGTGGAATTAGAGAATTAGAAAACGCTTTTGGAAATGGTAAGTTAGAGGTAACTGAATCAGAGAAAAAAGTTAGAGAACATCTAAGAGGATAAAGTGGGTATTTTTCGTGACTATAAATGGGATGAAAAACATAATGGTGTAGATAAATTTGAATCATGGAACACTCGTGAGTTAAAAAGAGTATTTCCATTTTCAGATAATTTGATTTCTAATTCAGAATTGGTGTATCAACATTTAGATGAATTTGAAAAATTTAAAGATAGTAAGATATTACTTGTTGGAGCAGGACCTTCTACAAATGAAGTTAAGTGGGAAAATTTAGATTATGATTATATATTTTCATTAAATCATTTTTATCTTAACCCTAGACTTAAAAATATGAATGTAGATCTTTGTATGATAGGAGCTGAAGTAGATTTACAAAGTGATTCTTTTTTAAATTATGTTAATCAATTTAATCCTATATTTATGTTTGAAATACATTCAAGATGGTATAATGAGAGACAATATCTAAATTTATTATATGAAAATTATCCTAAAACAAGTTGTTTTACAACTCGAATATATGGTAAATTGGGTGGTGTTCCAAGATTGTTGTTATATGCACTTGAGATGCAACCAAAAGAAATATATTTTGTCGGCATGGATGGTGGAGCAAGTTTATCAGCTCGTTCAAAAAAATTTACTGGAGAATTGAAACATTCTTTTGAAGAAGGTAAAAATAATTTACCACATCAAGTAAATGAAAAAAATGCATATGATGTTTATTATGGAGAACATGAAGAATTGTGGAATTACCTCTTGAATGATTTAAATTATGATACTAAATTATATAATTTAGGAGAAGATTCAGAATATAATTTTAGTTCATTTTGGAGTAAAAAACATTTTCCATTAACTGAGGATGTTAAGAGAAAGATTAGTTAATGTATGATGTAGATTTTTATATGAAGTCATATCCAATTAGAAAACGATTGGAAGCTGGAGAACAAATACCTAAACAACAAGTGTTGGAAAAGTTCGAAAGTTTTCGGTCAAAACATCCTATAATTTATAATATAGAAACTACTAACGCGTGTAATATGAGATGTAAGATGTGTCCAAGAACGACAAAAATGGATAGAGAAATAACATTTCTTGAACAAGATTTTTATGAGGACATAATCACACAAATAAAACCACATAGTAAAGAATTATGGACTGAATGGGAAAAGTTCTGTACTGAGACTTATGGAATTAGACCAGATGATAGACCAAGTGAAAACCATTTCTTTCTCTACATAATACCAAAGGTAATTCAGTTACATGGATATGGTGACCCCTTACTTGATAAAAATTTAGGAAATGTAGTCAAGGTTTTAGAGGAATATGGATTTGAATCATACTTTAGTTGTAATCCAGCTAACATAGATGTCGAAAGAACTGAAGAGATGATGGAAGCAGGTTTAGATTATTTAAAATATTCTTTTGAGAGTACTGATGATTTAAAGTTCAAAGATATTAGAGGTAATGCGGCCAACTTTACTGAAGCTTATGAGAAAACTTTGGAAGTTTTAAAAATAAAAGAAGAACGTGGATTCGACACAACGATTATCATAACCATGATTGATGTCGGTCATGATGAGGCTCAACAAGAAGAATTCAAAAGATTGTCTAGGGTTTTTGAAGAACAAAATGTTTATATCTATTTAAAAAGTGAAGACCAACAATGGTATAGAAAAGATGAAAGTTTAAAAGAATATTTGGAAGTACGAGGTAGAGACGTTCCATCTCAAGAACAAGAATTTTATGGAACAAATGCAATACATTGGTCAGAATTTTGTAAACACCCTTGGATGTCTATAAGTGTTAAATCTGATGGTGAGATTCATATGTGTATGGAAGACTATAACAATGAAATATTTCTTGGGGATTCTTACAAAAAGAGTTTATATGATATTTGGAATGGAGAGTTGTATGATAAATTTAGGAGAGACCATTTTGAATTAACACCATGTATTAAATGTACAGAAGAATGTGATATGCCAAAAATAGGAAATTATTATCAATGAAACGAGTTATTGTAACAGGAGCTACAGGTCTTATAGGTAAAGAGGTTAGTAGTTTTTTAGAAAAAAATAGTTATAAAGTTATAAGATGTTCAAAAAGTTTGGGTTATGATTTAACAGATGAATTGGTGGTTAAAAAGTTTTTTGATGAAAACCCAGCTGAGTATTTAGTAAATTTATATGCATTAAATCAACACGTAGAAGAAAATGCATTGAGTTCGGATGGTCATCAAATGAATCCAAAAGGAAATGATATATACGATATATCATTAGATTCGATAAATGAATATTTGAATATAAATGTAACAAGTTTATTTTCAGTATGTAGAGAATTTGCTCGAGTAAATAAAGCAGGTGTTATTGTTAATTTTTCATCAATATATGGTATGGTTTCTCCAGACCCTTCAATGTATGGAAGTGATAATAAACATATTGGGTATCCAATTTCTAAGTGTGCAGTTCGTCAGTTATCTAAATATTTAGCAGTCAATTTATCACCAAATATTAGAGTGAACTGTGTTATTCCTGGTGGAGTTAAAGATTCACAATCAGAAAGTTTTACTAAAAAATATAATGAAAGAGTTCCTATTGGGCGGATGATGAATGTTAGTGAACTAAATGGGATAGTTAAATTTTTATGTTCAAGTGAGTCATCTTATTGTAATGGTGGAGAATTTTTAATAGATGGAGGCTATACATCGTGGTAAATAAATCTTTAAAGGATATATGTTTTATAATTTCAGCTAGGTTAAACTCAACAAGAGTACCACGTAAAATGATAAAACCATTTTCAGATACTACATTGATGGATTTAGGGATAAATAAAATATTATCTTCTCAAATTATTCCTAGAGAAAACTTTTATTGTTCTGTATATGAAGATGAATTAGTAGAGTTGTGTAATAGGTATAATGTTAATATTTTCAATAGATCAAAAAAATCAGCGAATGGTGAAAATTCATTGACAAATATATATGAGTGGCATGATAAACTTCCCTACAAATATGTTGTACTTATCAATGCGTGTGCTCCATTGTTAAAGACGGAAACTATTGATAAGTTTGTAGAGAAGTATATGAATTTAGATTCAGATGGATTGTTTGGTGTTATAGGAAAGAAACAATATTATTGGAATAAAGAAGGTGATATGATTACTAATTGGCCTGATGGAATTTCTATTATGAATACTAAAGAAGTAGAGAAAACTTATGAAGCGGCTCATTGTTTATATGCATCAAGAATGGATACTATAAAAGATGAGATTTGGATGGGAGATGCACCATTTACTAAAGGAAATCCAGAGTTATTTGAAATGGATGAATTGGAAGTTTTTGATATTGATTATCCTTGGCAGTTTGAAGTAGGAGAAGTTTTATATGATAAGTTCAAGTTATAAAGATCATTATAAACTTTGTAGAGAAGTTAATCCAGTAGATCAGTATAAGAGTAGATATTCAAGTGTATATGATTTAACGGTAGATGATACTTTAATAACTATAGATGAAAATTTACTTGAAATTATAAGACAAAAAATTGATGATAAAATAAAGAGAATGGATGGTTGTTTTATAGATTCAACTGGACATGCGATTAGAGTGGATGAGTGGAGAGATATAAAGGAACTTTATACTTTAACTGAAAGTTTTATGCCAATTATTGAGAGAGAAATATTTGGATGTAGTGCTAAGGTAGAATTTTTACATCCCTACAGAAATATTCCAAGTGATAAAGAGGGAAGTGATGAAACAAATCCAAATTCTGTAGAATCATCTTGGAAATGGCATTATGATGACTGTCCAGCAGAATTTGTAAAATTATTCATTTATTTAAATGATGTTACTAAAGATAGTGGGTGTTTGAAATATGTACAGGATTCTGATGGTAATATACCAGTTATAGAATCACATAGAACAACACCATATGCAGACGCAGTTAGATCACAAAAATATCAAGCATCAAGAATACCACCAGAAGTGGTTAAGAAAAAATTAGAAGATGGTGGTAAAATTATTAATGTAACTGGAATTAAAGGTAGTAGTGTTATATGTACACCAAATATAATACATAGAGCAAGTTGTCCAAAACCTGATACAGTACCAAGAGATGTATTGTTTTTTTTTATAAGACCAACATTAAAAAGGTATTCTATGTATCTAACACCTACTTATAGTTATAAACCTGAAAGAAATGTAAAAAGGTATGAATTAGATTAGGAGTTATAAATGTCAAAATACGAACATATAGAAGATGATTGGGTAAGAGAAGCCCTCGAAGAATACAAAGATAAAATTGATAAGAATAAATCTCATAGATTGGATATTAGTTCTTATCGAGTGGAAAAACCTTGGGGTTATGAATTATGGTTAGAATTAAATGAACACTACGCTTATAAATTAATTCATATGAACAAAGGTTATCAAAGTAGTTTACAATGGCACGAGAAGAAAGTAGAGACCAATTATGTAATTGAAGGTGAAGCAGAAGTTTTGTTACAGAATGAAGATGGAACTATGGAATCAAGAACATATAAGGTTGGAGATGGTTGGTGTGTACCATTAAAAACAAAACACAGAGTCATAGCCACAACAGATTATACAGCACTTGAATGTTCTACCGCACATCTAAACGATTGTATTAGATTTGAAGATGATTCAGACAGAGGTAGTGGTGTTATTAAAAAGGAACATGAAGGCAATTAATGAAAACTGCCTATTGTAACCATTGTGAATCTCATGTTAAAGTCTATAGTGATTTTGGAAAAGGACATCAGTTTTTATATTATTGTATAGATTGTGATGATGAAGTTAGTTATAATTTCAAATTTTGTATTTTAGCTGCAGGAAAAGGTACAAGAAATAATGATGTTGATGGGTTACATAAAGCTTTATTACCATTGGAAAACAAACCTGTTATTTCACACATCATTGATAAGTTGGATAAAAAGGTAGAGATTGTAATTGCGGTTGGTTATAAATCAGAACAAATAAAAACTTATCTTGATACAATATATACTGAAAGAAAAATAACATATGTTGATGTTGATAACTATGATGAAGTTGGTTCTGGTCCTGGTTATAGTTTGTTATGTTGTAAAGATGAATTACAGACCCCATTTATATTCACCTCAGTAGATACAATAGTTAAAGAAGATATTATTATTGGTGGAGAAAATTGGTTGGGTGTTTCTGAAGTACCAATAGAAAATTCTATGGATTATTGTTTAGTAAAAGGAAGTAAATATTTAGATAGTTTATATTATGGTACAGGAAACAGAGCTTATGTCGGTATGGCAGGGATACATGATTATGAAGATTTTTGGAATTCTTTAGAAGATAAACAAATAGTTAAAGATGAGTATCAAGTCATACATGGTTTTGATGGATTAGAACATATACGATTGATTGATTTCACTTGGTATGATACAGGAAATAATAAATCTTACAATGATACTAAAAAAGTTTTTTGTAATGATGTTGTAGCCAATAAGAGTGATGAGGCTATTTTTATACATAAAGAAAAAGTAGTTAAGTATTTTAATGATTCAGATAAATCTAAACAACGAGTAGAACGAACTAAATATTTAAATAATATGTGTCCAGAAGTATCGGTTGTAAATGACAATATGTATTCTTATGATTATATTCAAGGAGAACTACTTTCAAATATAACTGATGAGAAACTATTGAGAAAGTTTTTGGATGATTGTGAAGAAACTTTATGGGAAGAAACTTATGACAATGGTAATCGTTTCTTAAATGATTGTGAAGAAATGTATGAAAGAAAAACTAAAGAAAGAGTAAAGAAACTATTTGATTCAGAACTTGATAAAGTAAAGATTATTAATGGAGTAGAAGTAGAACCAATTAAAGATATGTTGGACAAAATTGATTGGACAATATTTTATCAAAACGCAATACCTTCTAATTTTCACGGAGATTTACAACCAGAGAATATTATATATGATAAAAGAAACGATAAGTTTGTATTGATAGATTGGAGACAACGGTTTGGTAGTAGTGTAGAGATTGGTGATATTTATTATGATTTAGGAAAATTATACCACGCGATTATGATTAATGGACAAACAATATTAAAAGATATGTTTAGTTACAATAGAGTTGGTGGTAATGTTACTTTGGATTTTTATGTAAAGAGTAATCTTGTATCTTTTATGGATATTTTTGAAGAGTTTTGTAAAGATAATGAATATTTGTGGAACAATGTGGAGTTATTGGGAATATTACAATATTTTAGTATCTGTACTCTTTATGATAATTTTAAAGAAGGAAATTATGGTAATTTTTTATTTTTGTATGGAAAATATTTATTGGCAAAATTTATGAGGAAAAATAATGAATAAGAAACAATTAATAGACTTATATAAAGTAGAATCTTCAAATATATTTCACAACATATCAACATCTAAGATTGTAGAATTTGTTGATATGATGTTTGAAGCATATGAGAATGAACAAACAGTATTCGCTTGTGGGAATGGTGGTAATGTAGCGTCAGTACAGAATTTGGTAGTAGATATGAATATGCATCCATTTGTATCAGAAGATAAAGGTGTACAAACTATTCCACGAAATAACTTTAAGTGTGTTAGTTTATGTAGTGATCAAGCAACTATTACTGGTGTTAGTAATGACTTAGGGTTTAGATTTATATTTAGTGAACAATTAAAATATCAAGGTGTTAAAGGTGATATAGTTTTTGGAATGTCAGGTTCAGGTAATTCAAAAAATGTATTAGAAGCATTTAGAGTAGCTCGAAAAAAAGGAATGAAAACTATTTTGGTTACACGTAATCCTGTAAATACTTGTAGAGATTTTTCAGATTTGATTATATCTTTGAGAGGAGAATCAGAGTTTCCTGGACAAACAGGTGGTAATAATAATAATTTTCATTTTGAAGATTTTTTATCTAAATTAACTCATATAGCAGTAGGTTTATTAAAGGAAAAGGTACATAATGAAAATAAATCCTAATGTTTTAAGAAAAAAAGTTATAGAGATGGTTATGGACAAGAAGTCAGGACACATCGGTGGAGCGTTTTCAATGGCGGAATTAACAAGTGTGTTGTATGAAGATTATGATATTGGTGGTACAGATAAACTAATATTATCTAAAGGACATGCAGTTCCTATCATTTATGCAGTGCTACACGAGTTAGGTAAAATAACAGATGAAGAATTAGATTTGTTTAGAGAAATTGATTCACCCTTACAAGGACATCCTGATAAATTAAGATTACCATTAATGGACGCTACTACAGGTTCGTTAGGACAAGGATTGAGTATTGCAATAGGACATTCAATTGGACAACACTTACGAGATATAGATGGAACTGTATTTTGTGTATTGGGTGATGGAGAATTACAAGAAGGACAAGTTTGGGAATCATTAATGTACTATCCTAAAACTAAGTTAACAAATTTAGTTTGTATTATAGATTGGAACAAAGGACAAAATGATGGATACTCAAAAGATTTTAGTATTATGTATGATAATTTACAAGAAAGAATATCATCATTTGGTTGGAGTTGTAAAGTTATAGATGGTCATAATATGGATACTATTAGATATGAAATGAGAGAGATAGGTAATGTTAAACATCATCAACCACAATGTATTATATTAGATACCGTAAAGGGTAAAGGAGTTTCTTTTATGGAAGACCCAAGTTGGCATTGTAAAGTTCCTACTGTAGAGGAATATAAAATTGCAATGAAAGAGTTGGGAGTTTAAGATGAAAGCTACAAGAGAAGCATTTGGAAATCATTTACCATTAATGGGTGATAAATATGATAACATAGTCGCATTAGATGCAGACTTAGGTAAAGCTACCAAGATAGCAAGTTTTAAAGAAAAACATCCAGATAGATTCTTTCAGATAGGAATTGCTGAAGCTAATATGATAGGAATTTCATCAGGATTATCTGAGTATGGATATAAAGTTTTCTTAGCTTCATTTGGTTCATTCTTAACAGGTAGATACGACCAAATAAGATGTAGTTTGGCATATTCAAATCGTCCAGTTGTAATGGTTGGAACTCATGTTGGTATGGCAATTGGTAAAGATGGTGTAACACAAATGGGTTTAGAGGATGTTAGTATTATGAGAGCGTTACCTAATATGAAGATATTAAATCCAGCGTCATATTCAGAAGCTATAAAGGTAATTGAGTATCTGTGTGAAACAGAATTAGATTCACCACATTATTTGAGATTAGGTAGGCAACCAGTTGTAGATATAGATATGCCATTTGAATTTGGTAAAGGACAAATTGTTAAGTGGGGATCCTATGATGTCAATCCAGATATCACTATATTTTCTACAGGTTGTATTTTAAATGATGTTATTGATTCAGCACATTTGATTGACGAGAGGACATCAAAAGTAGTTAGAGTTATTAATATTCCTACTTTAAAACCCATAGATAGAGAAATTATTATTGAATCTGCAAAGGGAAGTGAATACTTATTTACAGTAGAAGATCATTCTATTATCGGTGGATTAGGAAGTGCAGTATCAGAAGTATTGACTGATGAGTATCCTAAAAAAGTTACACGTATTGGATTAAATGATGTGTTTCCAGAATCAGCTCCACCAAAAGACCTATATGAAAAATATGGATTAAGTTACGAAAAAATAGCAGATAGAGTTATATTTGAATTGGATAAATAAAGATACAGAAATATATTGTTCGTTCGCTGAAACAGCTGGTAATACTGGTTGTCAAATGATGAACAGTGCCTTTTATTATTATGGTTTAAATAAAATCTATAAGTCATTTTCAGTAAGTAATATAGAAGATGCCGTAAAATCAGTTAAAACATTAAATATTAAGGGTTTTGCTATTACGATGCCATATAAAACACAAGTTCTTGAGTATATGGGGACACAAGATATGTGTGCAGAAAATGTAGTAGAAATAGGAGCAGCAAATACTATTCTTAATGATAATGGTATATTAACAGCATATAATACAGATTATCTTGCGGCTAAAACTGTTTTACAAAGAAGTCTTGGATATGATTTATATATTTTAGGTAATGGTGGTTATTCTAAAGCGGTACAAGCAGCTGCTAAATCATTAGGTTATGATCCTATTGTGGTTACACGACACCCAAATAGTTGGGAAATGGGTTGGGACAACATAAGTAGTATAGGAAAAAATAGTATAGTGTATAACTGTACTCCAGTAAAAAATATAAAAGTTAATACAAGTCATTATATAGATTGTATAGTTACAACAAATACGGGTAAAGAATTAGCTACATTACAAGCATCACATCAATTTAAATTATATACAGGATTGGAATTTCCTTTATGAAGTCTTGGGGAGTTGGAAAAAATCCAAAAAGTATTGGAAAACGAAAAAAACCAAAGGTAGCTTTTTGTTTACATGGAATTGTAGGTGGTATGGGTGGTAAGTATGGTGAAGGTGATTCTGTAGAGGCTTTACAACTTGGATATAATCACTATAAAAAGTTTATACTTGATTATAATGATTGTGATGTTTTTTGTCATACTTCTACTATGGAGAGAAAACCTGAAATTTTAGATTTATATAAACCAGTAAAATCAAGATTTACCGAACAACCTGATTTTAAAATACCACATAAGAATCACACGGGTGGAAATGCCAAGAGAACTCAAGGACATTATCATAAATGGTGGAGCCATAAAATTTTATCGGAACTTCGGAATGAATATGAGAAAGAAACTGGTACAGAATATGATGTTGTTTATATAGGTAGATATGATTTAGCTTGGAGAGTAATTGTTGATTTTAGTTATTTTGATTTAACTAAATTTTATTTAGGAAATTGGAATAGATTATGGAAATGTGATAGCGTTGGTAGAAGACAAGGAGAAATACCAGAATGGGAGTGGTATAATAATTGTAGGAATGGTACACCACATAATATAGATAATGTTCCACAAGTCAATAATGTTATAACAGGACTTGTTGGTTATCCTCATAATCATGAAGGAGTGATAGATTCTTGGGCATTTTCAAATCCAAAACTTATGGATATCTATTGTAAACTTTATGATTGTTTAGATGAATATGTTACACGAGAACCGAATAAATGGTGGAATGGTAAATCTACAATATATGATCATTGTGGGACAATTTCCAATCACAGATTGATACCGTGTCATTTGGAATCAAAAGGTATTTTAGATAAGTTGGATTTTGCATTTTATTTCCATGATGATTTTCCTGTAGTGAGACGACTTTATAGAGGACGATGAAAAGAGAAACACCAGATATAAAAAGACATATTAATACTTTAGGTTCAATTGAAGAAAGATTAGATTACTTAAAAGATATATACAAAGATGAAACTATGTATTGGGTTACTGCTGGACCGAGTTTAGGTGATTGTGACCAAAAGAAGTTGAATGATTTATTATCAGATAAGTTAGTATGTTCAGTAAAACATTCTTATGATTATATAGGTGAATGTGTAGATTTTCATTTATTGAATACTTGGAATCATAAAAAAACACATTATGTTACAGATAATACAATTGTTATGTATGCTTTAGCTAAATCATATTTTAAAGAACATTTAGAATTTGCGTCAATGCACCCAATGGATATATTTATACCAGTTTCTAATCCACCATTTACAATGCACGACCAAACTACTGCGGCAACTAGGGAGTTTGATAATTTATTAAGTTTTAGAAACGGAGTAGAGATAAAATGGGGACCTGGATTAACATATGAATTAGCCCTACCTTTAACATTACTTTTGGGATGTAAACGAATAATTACCATAGGTTGGGACTTGGGTGGTCAACCAGGTGGATTACTTCCAGATCCAAAAGCTAAATGGGATAGTAGTCAACATTTTGTGTCTGATAAATCTTCTAAAGATGTTTATGATGATGATAAAGGAACACAACCACAAGATGGTGAATTGTTAGAAGCAATCGCAAGTACTACAGAATTATATGATTGGTTTCAGAAACGTGATTTTGAAATGGTTATTGCTGGAGATAGAAATCCAGGAGATAGTAGAATTAGAAGACTTACAATAGAGGAATTGTTAGGAGATGGTGCGTAAATGAAAATAGGAATAATAGGACAAGGTTATGTGGGAACTGCAATTAAGGTTGGGTTTGAACCTCATTATCAAGTAGAAACATACGATAAGTATGATGAAGATAAAAGTACTTGTGAAAGTCTAAGAGATTTAGTTGGTAAGTGTGAAGTTATGTTCGTGTGTGTACCAACACCGATGAACAAAGATGGTAGTTGTCATACAGATATAGTTGAGAGTGTTGTAAAAGAAATAGATGAGTGGGTGAGTAGATACCATAAAGATATTAATCCAATAGTAGTTATTAAATCTACAGTATCACCTGGAACTACAGATAGATTAAATAAAAAGTATGATGGTGTTAGTGTTATATTCAATCCCGAATTTCTTACAGAAATGAATTTCCTTGAAGATTTTAAGAATCAAACAAGAATAATATTAGGTGGAACTCGTAAAGGAACTAATAAATTAAGACAAGTTTATAGTAAGGTATTTCCAAGTGCGACTATTGTTAAGACAGGAAGTAAGACTGCAGAGATGGTAAAGTATTTTGTTAATTCTTTTCTTGCAACTAAGGTATCATTTGCAAATGAAATGAAAGTTATATGTGATGAGATAGGAATTGATTATGATAAAGTAGTAGAGTATTCTACATACGATGAACGATTAGGTAAATCACATTGGGCTGTTCCAGGACCAGATGGGGATTTAGGATTTGGTGGACACTGTTTACCAAAAGATGTTTCAGCGATAGTTAAAGAATTTGGTTCAGAACTATTAAAGACAGTTCTTGAAGTGAATGATAAAGTAAGAGAAAATAAAGATTGGGAAGAAATGAAAGGTAGAGCCGTTATATGAAAATAGCTATAGGTTGTCATGTGATGTGGTATGAGATAGAGATGGTGGGTGAATATGTTGAATCTTTGATACAATTACTCGGAAGTGTTTCGGAATATGAACTTAGAAATATTTATATTGATTTTTATGTAAACACCAACACGTATTTTGAAAAACCAGAAAACGATAAAGTTATTGAACAAGTAGAAGAAAAGTTCAATACAGAAATATTACAAAATTTTAGATATGAACATTTGAATATTTCATACGAAATATCTGATGAATTGTATTTTATTGGAGATTATAGGAGAGATTTTAATAACAAATTTGCACCAAAAACAGATTTTTTGATTTGGGGAGAAAGTGATTGTTTATTACCTAAAGAAACATATCAAGTGTTAAAATCAATTTACGATTACACAAATCAGAACAATATATATAGATATATTGTAACATTTGCAGTTAGAAAAATGTGGGACGATAGTTGGAAGGTTTTAGAACATCCTAAATTTACAGATGCTAAATTTAAAGAGAGAGAAGAAGATTGGGAAAATGATCCAAGTAGTATTCTTTATACAATGTCATTAGAAGAAATGAATGAGATTAATTCAGAAACAGATGAAGTTACATTGTCAATGATAAAAAGTCCAAAATTTGATGGTAGTGGATTGGTTATATCAAGTCAATTAGTTTTAGCTGGAGCTAATATACCACATGGAGTTTGGGCGTGTGGTGAAGATACTTCTTTTATGAATGTAGCTGGAAAAATATTAGGTGGGGATTACACTCAATTTGTGGTTAAGAATATTTTAAAGGTTCATAATAGAAATCACCCAAAGAAAAGAATGTATGTAAAAGGAATGAAAGACGAAGCCGCACATATTAATAGAGAGAGTAATAAACCTTGGATGGTAAATCATAAAATATGTGAAACCAATCTTCATAATTTAAATGACAATTCTAAAAAATTAATTACAAGGAAAGAGTTGAAAGATGAAATCGAGAAAATATCTACCGACCATAAGTGAACTAATAGATAGACTTTCCATTATTCAGTTAAAGGAAGTTTTTATACCAGAACATAAGGAAGAATATGGAAAAGAGATACAGGAAATACTTCATGATTTGAATTTAGAAGGAGTAGATGCTGAATTTATTCGTGCAATAGTTGTACTTTCTCAGATGAACACACATATTTGGTATAATGAAACTAAGTACAGAGCTGGTGAAGGTGATGGGAATCTTGGGTTGACTCACGGATTAAATGGAATTAGGAATACTGCAAAGAATAAAATTTCGGATAAAACTGGTGAGAGAAAAGATTATAAGATAGATTGTATAGCAGCAGAATTTAAAGATTGGGAAGTTAGTTGGTAATGCAATTTGACTTAGTAAAATATAATGCTTCACAAGATACTTCACACCCTATAAGAAATAAGTGGTTTAAATTTTATAAGTATGATATGTCTAGTAAAGATAAACCTAAATTACCTAAAGAGTATATGAGTTGGGATTCCGTCCAATATGGACACGCATGGAAAAAAACAGGTAAGTGGGATCCGATTCGATTAAAAGAATTAAGAAAACAAATGGAAGATTGGTTTGAATACATCTATAGAGATGAAAACCTTATTCCAATACATGGGTTTTGGAGGTGTTATGGAAATCTATGGAAAAGAAACTTTCAAGAACATCATGGTGATGGTTCATCGGTTGTGATTTTAATGCCCGACTTATATATGGGAGATTCTAAACCTATTCAAACTTTAGAAAAAATGGGATGGTGGTTATTTGATAAATTATTTTTTCATTGGATTGGGTTGTTCATATGGTCGTGGTTAGGGTTATTAATATTTGGAATGTTAATAACAATACCCTTTGCTCTATTGTTTAGAGGAAGTATTTATTGATATTAAATGAGGAAGTTTAAATGAAAATAGTGATAGCCATAGACGACTTACATCCAGAACAAGGTTGGGGATGTGAAGGTGATGAATCAGTAGGTTATTTACAAGAATTAAATAAAGAGTATGGTTGTAAATTTAATTTATTTATACCATCTAATTATCACGATAAGTATCCATTAAGTAAAAATAAAGATTGGGTAGATTGGTGGAAGTCTAAAGATTGGATTGAGTTATCTTCACATGGACATTATCACAAAGTTTTTAAATATACTTTTGAGGAAATTGGAGAACAAGAATTTTTAGAGTTGAGTTATCACGAAGCTAAAGAGAGAGTTAAAGATATAGTTAATGAATGGGATATGGTTGGAGTAAACCCTAGCGGATTCAGAATGCCAGGATGGGGATGTACACAAGATATTGCAGATGCAGTATGTGAACATTTTGATTGGGTAGCACAACACGATAGGATTAATAAAGGAATAAATTTTAATACTAAACTTTTTTATGGAGAAGATTCCATAAATGAAACTGATAGTTTAAGAGAATGGGACGGTGCAATACATTTCCAATCACATATCGCTGGACATTATAATCAAAATAATTGGACTTCAGAAAATTATGAAACATTTAGAATTATATTAGATTATTTAACATCTAATAATAATGTAAAATTTAAAACATTTTCGGAGTTGTCGTGATTTATTTTTGTGTAATAGGTTGGCATTATAACCAAGAAGAATATTATAAAGGTCTCAAATGGATGAATGATGAGAATCCAGAGATGAAGGTTTTTTGGAATTGTAGAAAAGAACCTCCAGACATTATAAAGAAGAATTTTGATTATGAGATGTTTCCAAATGAAGGTTTAGAGTGGGGTGGTTATCAGCAAATATATGAGAAGTTTAAATTTGAAGATGAAGATATAATTTTTTTCACACATGACGATATAGTGATTAAAGATTGGTCATTTGTAAATCTTTGTATACAACAAGCGGGTGATAAGTTTGATATAATAGGTAACGGAGAAAATTATGCATTTTATTTAGATCCTGATAACATCATAACTCCAGGAAATAAGAATGAATATAAACCATTTGCTTCGATTAAAACTTGGAAAGATGTTGCGACCAATAAAGATTTTTTTGATGAACCATTGAGATGTTCTACTGTTAGAGGTAGTTTTTTGTGTTCAACTGGAAAAGCATTAAAAGAATTAAATGGATTTGAATGGTTTAGTGACCCTTATGATGGAAAGAATCCAGATTTACAATGGGGAAATATTATGGTTAATTTAAATGGATATAAATTTACAAAAATGTTTGGTACAGATAGGATAGCGTATATGTCAAATGAATATGCTAATAGTGAGTTTATATCAGAACTTGCAAGAGGTGGAGAATAATGGGAAACTTTAAAAAAGAAACAATACACAATATGCCTTTGGTAAATGACCCAGCTATTGGAAATATGAATTGGAAAAGTAAATTTGGTGGTGGTAAGATAGCTTTCTTTTCACAAATGGGTTTTAGAGGTAAAATTCCAAGAAATCATCCTAATATGAGAACAGAGTTCGCTCAGATGTGTGCTTTAGACGCAGTACATTATAATTTGTTTGATATTATGAATGTTCAAGAACATTATGACCATGTTGTTCTACTTATTCCAAAAACACCACAAGATAGAGATAGATTATATTCGATAGCACTTATTAAACACGCTAAGAGATTTTCAGACAATGTTTGGTTTATGCAAGAAGGACCGAATTGGATATTTCAAGACATGCCTATTCATCATCAATTTTGGCACTACAATCTCTTAATGGATGTTGATGGTATATTGACAGAGAATGAAACCGATATAGATTATTTTAAAGGATTGGTAGGTAGTGATAAACCTATACACGATATACCAAGTTTGATGATAACAGATGATTTAGTACCAAGAAATGAGTGGGGAGACGCTGTAATTATGGGTGGTAACTTTGTTCGTTGGTATGGTGGATTTGATAGTTATGTTATTGCACGTATATTTCAACCAGAACATAGTATACATTGTGTTAGTATGGGAAGAAAACAAAAAAGAGAAGATGAAATAGATGATATAAAATATCTTCCATATATGGAATGGAAAGAATGGATCAACACTTTATCACAATTTGATATAGGTGTTCATTTAATGCCCACTATAGCGGCAGGTACATTTGCAATGAATTGTGGTTTTCACGGAATACCATGTATTGGATATGATGATGCAGATACTCAAAGAAAAATCCATCCTAAATTATCTGTTAAGATGGGAGATATCAATAGAGCAAGGAAGTTAGCTATCAGTTTAAAAAATGATCCTTTATTTAAAAAAGATTGTATGGAAGAATCTCGTGAGAATTGGGAAAATCTTTTTATTGAAGAAAAATTTTGTAAGAAAATGTCAAAGGTATTATCATGAAAAAAGTATATGAAAAACATTGGGGATTTACGGATAGGTTGATTACTACAAGAAAGTTGAAAATCACACTAAAAGATATTTACAATGTATTAGAGTTGGTATTAATCTCTTGGGTAGGGTTTGGTTTATTGTGGTTTCTATTCAAATTTTCAAGTGCAATGAATTCTTGGAACGATTTACATAATATGATGTTAGGATATTGAGGAGACTTAATTTATGAAAAAGAATAAAGTCGTATCTTTAGGAGATTTACAACAGAAAAAAATCAATTTTGGAGGAGTAGGTTTATACTTAATTGGTTTTATGTGTGGTGTCATATTTGTATATCAATTAGTAAAAAATACTATTACAGAAATGGAAATAATTAATAAAAACACTAGTATTTTAATGGAAAACCTTGAACAACAAATGAATCAGTTTCAAAAAATGTTAGATGATTTTGAAAAACGTAAAGACAAAGTAGATAATAAAAGATGGACTACAATTTGAATAATATAAGAATACAATTAATATCTAATAAAGAGAAAGGTTTATTCTCTACTGAAGATTGTGAAATAGGTAGACTTATCTATACGTTTAATCCACAATACGTAGAACAACCAACACGAACTTCAATACAATGTGATGGTAAACATTTTGAAGATGGTATTGGTAGATATTTAAATCATCATTGTGAACCAAATACATCAATAGCATCTGATAACAGAGGTGTACATTTAGTCGCTATAGATTTTATAAAGAAGAATGATGAATTAACATTTAATTATAATACAACAGAATCTATGTTGGCCAATCCGTTTCGTTGTAAATGTCATGGTTATCTAATTAGAGGAAAAGGAATTATAGTATGAGTAAGTGGTTTCATATTAAAGCAAAAGATGTAGATATAAATACTCATAAACCTAATGGTAAAGTTGTTACATTTTGGTTATGGGGAAAAGATAAGAAACATATAACTGAGTTAGTTCTTAGTAAAAATTATAAAGATATAGAATGGATACGGGAAGAAACACCCCCGTTTATTTAATTAAAGGAAATGTAATAGTAATATGAGTAAAATGTTAGTTACAGGTGGATGTGGATTTATAGGTAGTAATTTAGTAGACCAGTTAATAGATGACGGTCATGAGGTGGTAGTTATAGATGATTTGTCAACTGGAACTGAGAAAAATTTAAATCCAAAAGCAGAGTTTCACGCATTAGGTCTTTTACAGATTAATGAGAATAGATTAGAAGGGATAGATACAGTTTTTCATCTAGCAGCAAAAGCTCGAGTACAACCATCCATTGAAGATCCAATGACATATCATAATACAAATGTTACAGGTACTTTGAAACTTTTACAAGACTCTGTTAAATACAAAGTTAGACGATTTATCTTTAGTTCTTCTTCATCTGTTTATGGAATGACACACACTTTCCCTACATCAGAATCTTCAACTAAATCTCCAATTTCACCTTATGCAGCTAACAAATATATGGGAGAAGTATATTGTAAGACTTTTTCGGAAATATATAATTTAGAAACTATATGTTTACGGTATTTTAATGTGTATGGAGAGAGACAACCAACCGAAGGTGCTTATTGCACTGTAATGGGAATTTTTGCACGACAATTATTGGAAGGTAATCCTATGACAATTAATGGTGATGGTGAACAGAGACGAGATTTTACCTATGTGGGTGATATTGTTAGAGGTAATATATTAGCTTCAACATCAAATAAAGTAGGAAATGGAGAACCTATAAATCTTGGGAGTGGTGTAAATTATTCAGTAAATCAATTAGCGAATTTATTAGGTGGAGATAGAGTGTATAGAGAACCAGTATTTGAACCAAAAGTTTCTTTAGCGGATAATACATTAGCTATTGGATTATTAGGTTGGAGACCTCAAACTAAACTTGAGGATTGGATTTTAAAATATAAAAAAGATATAGGATTAGTGTGAAAATATTAATTACAGGAATAGCAGGATTACTTGGTAGTAGATTAGGTGATTGGTTAGTAGAGAATACAGAACATACAGTTATTGGTATTGATGATTTGAGTGGTGGTTATATAGATAATATTCCAGAAGAAGTAGATTTTTATAAATTTGATTTAGCTGATGGTGGTCAAGTAGATAGAGTGTTTAGAAAAGTTAAACCAGATATTGTTTATCACTTTGCAGCATATGCCGCTGAGGGTTTAAGTCCTTTTATGAGAACTTATAATTATAAAAATAATCTTATTTCTACGGCAAAAATTATAAATGGTTGTATAAATTATAATGTAAAACGATTGGTGTTCACTTCTTCTATGGCTGTTTATGGACATGGACATAATGGAGTGAGACCTTTTGATGAAAAACATTTACCTTCACCGATAGACCCTTATGGTATCGCAAAGTATTCTTGTGAAATGGATATTCAAGTTGCAGGAGAACAACATGGTTTAGATTGGTGTGTGATTCGACCACATAATGTTTATGGTGAGAAACAAAATATTTGGGATAAGTACAGAAATGTTTTAGGGATATGGATGTATCAACATATGAATGATGAACCAATGACTATTTTTGGTGATGGTGAACAGACAAGAGCGTTTAGTTATATTGGAGATTGTTTAGAACCATTATATAAAGCTGGTGTTGACGATAGAGCTTCAAAACAGATTATAAATCTAGGTGGAAATAAGTTTTATTCTATCAATGAAGCTAATGAAATTTTGAGAAAAGTTATTGAAGATGGTGAAAAAATACATAGAGAGGCTCGACATGAAGTTAAAGATGCATTTCCAACTTGGGATAAATCAGTAGAACTATTGGATTATGAATTTAAAACAGATTTATTTGAAGGATTAAGTTTAATGTGGAATTGGGCAAAGAAACAACCTAATAAATCTCGTAAGTTTTGGGAGACTTATGAGGTAGAAAAAGGTATTTATGATTTTTGGAAGAAATAAATGTTAGGTGTATTAGTAACAACTCATAGAATAGATTATATTCAGAAACAAAATGAATGGTTAAAGGGAATTAATAAAGACCACTTACTTGCACTTGTTACACCGTGTCAAGATAGTATGGCGGTTAAACACGTCAATAAAGAAACTTTTTTCCCTATCTATCAAGTAGACCAGAATCCAGGACATATGGATGGAGTTTATATTGGTTTATCTACACCATTTGAAGGTGGGTTATTTGATGAGTGTGATTATGTTTTACATTTTCACGGTGATGTAGAGACACCACCAGAATATATAGATTATCTTTATGAAGAAATAAAAGGTAAATATAAAATAGGCAGTCAACCAAGACAATGGATGTTTGATGAGGAAGGAAAGTTTATTGATGGTAAGTCAGTTCCATTTCATACTTCGTTTTTCATTATAGAATCTCAATTAGGTAAGGATATATTTAAATGGGAAAGGTTAGATGAGTATAAAAATATCTCTATACAGAATGGTCATCCATCATGTCATTTTGAAACTATGATGTATGCTGGATTAAGTCATTATGATTTTGACTATGATAAAGATTTATATCATACAGATTCAATAGTAAAATTAAAAGAAGAATATGGAAATGAACCAGTATATTATAATTTTACATTTCCAGACTCTAAAACCATTCACCATGATGAGAGAGGGAATATAAGATGAGATTTAAGAAACTAACAGAGTACTGGAAGAAACTTACTATAACTCTTGCACTACCAATCTTAGTAATCAATAGTGTTATGGATTATTATTATGGTTGGGAAGCTAGACAACAAGTAATACAAGAGGATTACAAGTTAAAGTGGTTTATATTATCTCATAGTCATACAGAGTATTTTCCAGCTGAAACAATTATTGATGTGGATGGTAATCCTATCTTCTTTGAAGAGGGTGGTGGTGAAGTGGATTTGGATAAACTTAGAGAAAAGGGTTTCGGTGATATGATACCTAATCCTACAGATAGTTTTACACCTGAAGTTAAAGTAGATAGTTATTTATCAAGAATATTTAAACCAATCAAAAATACAAAAGACAGATTCAATAATTGGTGGAGAGGATTGTATAAAGAAAAACAAATAAAGGAACTAAGAGGATGAGAGAGGGAATATCAGATGGAAATGATTAGTTTTGTAATTCCATCAAGGAACAATTTGTCTTACTTGAAATGGTGTTATAATTCGTTGAGAAAAAATTTGGGATATAAACATCAGTTGTTGATGGCAAGTGATTCGAGTACTGATGGAACTTGGGAGTGGTTAGAGGAAATATCCAAAAAAGATGATAATATAAAAATATACAAAAATGAAAATGAAAGATTAGGTATTGTATATTGGTATGATTTTTTGTGTAAAGAAGCAGACAATGATAGAGTTATGTTCTTCCATGCTGATATGTATGCTTGTCCTGGATTAGATGAGGAGATATTGAAACATCTGAAAAAGGGTGTGGTTGTATCAGCTACAAGAATAGAACCACCTTTACATCCAAGTGGACCTGAGAAACTTACAGAAGATTTTGGAATAGAACCAGAGACTTTTGATGAATATGGACTTATGAATTACATCGCAGAGTTTCAACAAACATCTAACACTAAAATTACAAATGGTGTATTTGCACCTTGGGCAATAATGAAAGATGATTATTGGAAGGTTGGAGGACATGATAAATTATTTGCACCTCAATCTAAAGAAGATAGTGATATATTTAATAGATTTCATTTGTCAGGATATGAGTTTGTTCAGACTTGGAGAGGATTAGTTTATCATATGACAAGTCGTGGTAGTAGATTTAATCCAATGGCTGGTGGAGCACCAGGTAAGGATAGTCCAGAATGGATACATACCACTACAAAGAATATGAGAAATTTTATTCGTAAATGGGGAAGTGTTGTTTTACATGATGAAGAAATGAAACCGATTGTTAAACCAAAATATGATATAGGATTGGTGGTTAGAAATATTGATGAAAATTTGTTAAGAATGATAGAGCCTTGGTGTGATACAATATATGTAGATTGTTCTAATAGTATAGTAAAAAAATATATTGATGAGGAACAACCCAATACTACAATGAATTTATCAGAAAGAATACAAAACATCAAATCACCACGAAACAATGATGTGGTCGTGGAGTTTGATTCTCGAAGATTGAATAGTGATAATTTTCAGTATATTATGATGTTTCCAGACATTTTACAAGATAGTGGACAATTAGGAGAATTAAAATTAGAGATATTTAAATTTGAAATACATTCTTTAAAAACTTATGAGAAAGATTTAATATGCCAAATATAGTAGAATTAAGAAAACCAAATTATATGGTAGATTTATGGAAACATAAAAATTATAATACTGATAAATGGGAACATAATTATATTCATACTTATGGTGAATTATTCTCTGATTTACGTGAAAAGGAAATAACTTTGTTAGAAATCGGAGTCCAATTTGGTGGTTCACTTGAATTGTGGAGGGATTATTTTGTTAATGGAACTATATATGGTTTAGATACAGATGGTTCTGATTTTACTTGTGATTCAACTGATACGGAAGCGGTTGAAGAGGAATTTAAATTTAGAGGTAGAGTTGGTATGACATTTGACATTATAATTGATGATGGAGCTCATCAAGTCCCTAAACAGATAGAAACATTTAAAAATTTTATACCTAAGTTGAAACCAGGTGGAATTTATGTTGTGGAAGATTTTAGAGGGAATGGTGATAGAGTACCAAATCCAGAACAAGGTACTGCTAATATAAATCTTTTTACTACTGAAATTGGTCAAATACCATCTACAGAACATAGTCAGAAAGTTCCATTTGAGTTTCAATTGATAGATTGTAGGAAATTCGATGAAAAGACTAAAGAAATAACTACAGATTTTACGGAAAAGTTTAATGATTCATTTTTAATGGTTTTGGGAAAATGACTTACTATTTATTACTGAACGATGATAATGAAAATGATACTATGTTCGATAGTAATATATTGGGAGAAGAATCATTTGGGAAGTTTTATCCAGAAAAGGGATTTTACGGATTGTTAAATATCAATAGTCGCAAACCAGAGTTATTAGAGAATATAGTTATCAAAAAGGAAACAGGGGATTCTGTTACAGTCGAGGAATTTCTTGACTTAATCGGATCCTTAAAAATACAAAAAAACACTTGACATGTATAGGAAAATGTTCGTATATTATGAGTATGAGGAGAAGGTAGATGCCTAAAGTACGAGATTGGGAAGATTGGGATGAAGTTGAGGATAAAGTCAATGAAGATTTGGTTAAAGAAAAAATAAAACATAAACCAAAGGTTCATGATATTACAGAATGGAAAAAAATTAAAAAAACAATAGAGAAAAAGGGTTATGACAAACATTGGAAAAATAAAAGACGTGAAGGTCACCAAATTAATAAAAAGCATCCTAATAGGCGTTAGTTTTTTATTAATAGGATGTGAAAGTCCATATAAAAGTTTACCAGAAGATGGAATGGTGGAACTTTTATTCGACATGAGATTATCTAAAGATGATAATGGATATTATCATTTAAATATTGATACTACAAGATGGCAAACCATACATAGAGTTTCAGGTTCTATACTTAAAAATGAGTATGGAGTTGAAAATTTTAGAGTAGAGTGGTCAAGTAATTTATATTGGTATTTAGGTGATACTCTTGGATACATTGTAAAGAGAGGATTGACAGATGATTTGATGTATGTGTCTTATGATACTGTTTATGTTACAGGTTTTAGCGGAATGGAAGTTCCGACATCTAATTTGGTGAGTTATAGCAATAGTGATGGTGAAATAAATAATATGATAGCACCTGTACAAAGTATGATTGGTGATACTATGATATTAACTGCTGATTGGTATGGTGTAGGTTGGGATACAACTTCAGCAAATTTTCACATTGTATTAGATTAGTATATTTATTATAGAACAAATATGAGGTAATAATATGAACAAAATAGTATCTACGATACTTGTAGGTGTTTTAGGAGCTGCTTCTTTTTTCGGTGGAATATTTTATTCTACAGAAAAATTTAAAGATGAAGTAAAGGTTTGGAATACACGCTTTTATGGTATAGTAGAAAAGGTAGAGGTATTTGAAAGGGTTTCAGACCCTAAAACTATAAGATTGTATGTAAATGAGTTGGTTAAGATTTTAGACGATATAGAATTTTTACATAAACTTATTGAAACAGGACAATTAGCAGATGATGCTCTTGATAATTACTTGGAAGAAAAACAAGTTGAAATTACATCAATGACCGCTAATATAGATTCAATAACTACACAAGTAAGTAGTATGTTGGATTCATCACATACACATATACATGGAATGGTAGATGAGATAAAATTAGACTTTCAGAAAAGTTTAGGTGAGATAACATTAGATAATGTTTCAAGAGTCCAAGAATTACAAACACAATTAAAAGTAGCTAATGATAAAATAGATGATTTGAATAAAGTCATAGATAAAATTAAGAATTCAAAATTATCTAAATATTTAAAATGATGGAGTAAACATGGTATGAAATTCGAACTACGGAGTAAATCAGACAACGAGGTAATAGATGTTATAGAAATGTATAACCTTGATATTAAAGGTGCAAAGGCATATTTTATGACGAGGAAGAAGTTAGAAGAAAAAGATTTTGATAATATATTCAAAGTCAAACCCAATCCTCCTGTCGGTAGATATAAATGGTGGAAAGAAGAAACTACAGAATTAGATGACTTTTGAAATTGATTTACATGGAAAGAAACACGAAGTAGTTGAAGAAAATTTAGCTAATTGGTTAATAGTACAACACAATAGGGGAAATATACCTATGAGAATAATTACGGGAAATAGTAAAAGAATGAAAAAAATTGTATATGAAATATGTGAACATCATAATTTTGAAGTCAAACAAGACTCAATTAACAATGGTGTTTTAGTTATAAGGAGATAACAATGAGTGATTGGTTAATTTTTTTAATAGGATTTATGATAGGTGGTTTAATGGGTGTTTTGTCAATGTCTTTAATGTCAGCACATAGATTTAATGAAATGCAAACACGAGTTTCAGAACTTGTGGCTATGAGAAATGCTTTGAAAACAGAACTTATAAAACCCAAATCTAAACCTAAACCCAGGAAAAAAAGATGAGTAATAAAAGTAATTTGAAATATCCAACTGAAAATTGGATTCATGGTTGGTTAAAGTCTATTTGGAGAAAAAAATCAGATAAACTAGATCAAGCAAATGAGGCTGTAGAGAATCTTCATATTGAGAATATGAGACTAATTGAACGAATAGATAGTTTAGAAAAAAAAGAGTATCCATACAACATAGAATTTGGTGATGGTAGAACAAAAGAAGAAATGGATAAGATGCAGTATGACTTAACGCAAAGTCTTAAAGAAGAAGCTTGTGGATGTAAAGGTTGTGGATGTAATTAATGAGTGATAAACCTCGTAAAATAACTTCCTTACAACGAGTAAAACCATATAAAGATCCAAAGGGTAGAAATCCGTATAGAGGTAAACCTATACCAAAGGGTAGAATAGAATGGGCTATTGAGAATAGTCTGTCATTAAAAGGTGCGGCTCGTGTATTAGGTGTTAGTTATAACACATTAAAAAAGTACGCCAAGAGATATGATTTATTTGAACAAAATATTAACATTGGTGGAAAAGGAGTTCCTAAAACTGGTAATTTATCAAAATACCGATATAAGATAGAAGATATATTTGCGTGTAAACATCCAGAAATGCCTCATTATAAAATACAAGAGATTTTGATTCGAGGTGGGTTGATGGTACAGAAATGTATGAGATGTGGTCATGATGAAACAAGGGATTACGATCAATACGGACCTTTCATACTTGATTTCATAGATAATGATGGTGGTAATCACAAACAAGAAAATCTTAGGTTGTTATGTTATAATTGTTTCTTTATAGTAAAACCAGTTGGTAAGATGAGAGGTAGGAGAGTTCCTACAGATGTATTAGCTATTCGTAGAAAGATGTGGAGAGTATTTAATCAATCAGATAAAGATAAAGATATAGATGAGAAAATGATTCAAGAGTGGGAAAAAGAAAATATGTTTCAAGTTGATTACTCAGGTAGTAAGGAACAACCTTTAAAAAAGGAAGATGTATCACCACCTATTTCAAATACATCAAGTTTTGGAGATTTATCAGATATTGATGTTACTTTAGATGAAATATTTAAGCTTGATGAAGAATAACTTGATATATATGATATTTATATTTGACAATCAACTAATTGGAGCGACCGTTGAATCAAGCAGATAGAAAAGAATTCGATTTAATACATAACAAAATAGATAACCTTACACAATCCATTGATGAAATGAAAACAGATATGGATAAAGCACACGGTAAGGTAAATGAGAATTTGAGTTTTATCAAAGAAAATATGTTCAATCCACACGATGGATTATGGGCAGAAACCAAACTCAATACTCAATTTAGAGAATCTACTTCTAAATGGAGAGGTGTTATAGGAACAGGTTTCGTAGGGTTATTTGTAAAACACATATGGGATATGTTTCAACCTTAAAAAAACACTTGACTTATATAGGGTTATATTCGTATATTAAAACTTAAATAGAAAGAAAAAAAAATGGTTATAGGAATAGATGTAGATGGAGTTCTAAGAGATTTTCCAGACGCATTATTAAAAGCAGTTCGAAAATATCATCCAGAATACATACCATCAGATTTTACAGAGATTACAGAATGGGATTTAGAGAATAATTTTAATTGTTCGAGAGAAGAATTAAGACAGATATATTGGTATGACCATTCTGATGAAGTTATGGGTAATGGTAATCCAGTATATGGTGCGATAGAACAGATGTATGATTTATTTGAATGGGCTGAAAAAGAAGGTCATAGTTTAGTTTGTGTAACTTCACAAAGAAAACATGCAAGAGAACATACATTGTCTTGGTTGGGTAAATATGGATTATCTTTCGATACGGTATATTTCAGACGAGGTAGATACAAATGGGAAGTTCCAGTTGATTATCTTGTAGATGATTCACCAGCTAATTGGTATTTTTGGAAAAAGGGTCGTGGAGTAGAAGAAGGTTATATATTAATGGATAGAATTTACAACCAAAAAATAAAATCAACTTGTAGAATTAAAGAGTTAAGTGAAGTTAAGGGTATTATAACAAGAAATCATAATACTGATGTTACAGATAAACCGTTATGTTTAACTAAGTCAGATAAGTCAGATTTTGAATTTAGTCCATTGACAAGTAGTTGTTTGAGTGGTTAATGTTATTAATGATATTGATGGGAGTAATAATACCCATTATATTTGGATTAATTCACACAATAATAGGTGTATATTTAATTTACTCTAAAGGTAACATTACTGCATTAGGTTGGAATATGTTAGGTTTTGTAACTAAGTCAATCTTTATGTTATTTATGACTTATGTGGGTATTGTCGTGTTAGGGTTGAATTGGAGAATTTATATATCTATACTTACATTTACTTGGTTTATAACTCATATATTAGAAGCTTTATATATAACAAAACATATGAACGAAAATTGTAGTGATTTAATAAAGAGAATGCAGATATGAATGGTTGGATACTATATAAAAACCCTATAGAAGAATCTTGGGAAACTCAAAAACTTGTAGAAGAGTTTGAGAAACAAGACATTAATGTTCGTGTAGTTAATCCACAAGATGTAGATATTTTCGTAGATAGAGACGATAGAAAATCTATATTGGTAAGTGGAAAGGCACGTGGACTTCCAGATTTTGTAATACCAAGAACAGGTAGTGGAACTACATATTTTATTAAAGCTATTATCAGACACTTAGAAAGACTCGGTGTAGAATTAATAAATGGTAGTGATTCTATAGATAATGTTAAAGATAAGTTATATACACAACAAGTATTAGGACAATCTAATCTACCAGTACCAAAGACCCTATTAGTAAAACATCCAATTAACTTAGATTGGGTAGAGAACAATATAGGTTATCCAGCAATTATAAAGACATTAAGTGGTTCATTTGGAGCTGGTGTATTCTTAGCGGAAAATAAAAAACAGTTAGAACAATTATTAAAGATGGCGGAAATAACTAAACCGAGTTATAATATCATCATACAAGAGTTCATTAAAGATTCGTGGGGAAAAGATATAAGAGTATTTGTTCTAAATGGTAAAGTAATCGGTTGTATGATGAGACAATCTACAGACGGAGATTTTAGAGCTAATATCACAAGAGGTGGAGAAGGAATACCTTATCAAATAGATGAGAAGATAGAATGGTTAGGTGGAGAGTCCGCACGACTATTAGGATTAGATATAGCAGGTGTAGATTTATTATTTAGTAATGGGAGTTATAGTATATGTGAGGTTAATTCATCTCCAGGTTTTCAAGGAATGGATACCTATACACATACTAACATCGCAAGGAAAATCGTGGATTTCGTCAAACATAGGGTAAACGTCATTTAAAATGACGGAAAAGAAAAATTTTTTTTAGAAATGTTAAAATAAAAGACTTCAAAAAAAAATATATGTATATATATTATTAGAGTGTTAATAGAATAACGATTTTCCAAAACAATTGTATACCGAAAGGTAATGAGTGAAGTGACCATCATCAATGAAAAGCAAGGTAGTTATAGTATTAGGTTTATTAGCCTTTATATTTAATGGTTGTACGACTTTAGGTCAGACCATTAACGACCCTCTACATATGATAGAGGACATTGAGAATGTGACCCATTTCTATCCATTTGGAATTGTAAAAGAAAAACTTATTTGGTGTGAAATTCACCAAGATTACGAATATATTGAGATATTAAAGTTAAACGATTTGAAATCTCATAGTCAAAGACAAACACTCGTCCCGTTGTCGTTCCAATCCCCCAATGTTCTACCGAACATTGAGGGTGGTCCCAAGTGGAAATCAACTCCACGAGAACAAACAAAAATACAATTCGAACTTAAAATAATCCCAAGAGACATAAAAATAGTTAGTAGAGGTGTAGTGATATGAGAGAGCTCACCCACGATATTGCGAAGATTCTCGTAAATGGAATGATGATTGTGATAAATGTGATAATATTATTTATCAACAAATATATAATCAATACACCACTACCAAAATTTCTCACCACCACCAATCCATCAAGCGAGAGTACATTCGATAAGATAGAGATAGAGAATGTCGAAAATAACGATATAGAGGATAGTATCGAGAGAGAGTTTAGAGGAACAGATTTCACTCCAATAGAGTATGGAGAGCAGCTTGGTTATATGGGGAAGTATAGTGAAACTCCTTAATAGGATGGTGGTTTGGTGGTTGAATAAGGTATTTAAGTAATGAGTTGGTCGTTAGCATTAGAGATATTAAGTATCGTTGTAGTAGTGGTATGTTTCGTTGGAGCGACATATCATATATTAACTATGGATTAGATTAAATGGAAGAACGCTCAAAACTCGATAGAAGAAAATCTCAAAGAAGAATAGGAGAAAAAAGTGATGATGAGTTGTTAGAGTATTACCATAATAGCTTTATTCCCAATGACCCATATGTAGCTCAAATGAAATTTAAACGAATGATAACTTACACACTCCAACTTCTAGCGAGTGTATTGATCGCCTTAGAGGTATCTCAACCTCCCAACCCATATAAGACACATTTGATTGTCGTATTAACGACCCTCATAGCAATCAAATATCAATGGGTGAATAAAATAGAGAATAGTATGAGTAGATTAATGAATA
>MPMC02038275.1_pt1 | contig 55525 bp, 56 predicted proteins | sample 1617281 | NCBI WGS metagenome assembly MPMC02 (sample SAMN05944809, study PRJNA350692) | marine metagenome | biome: marine; feature: ODZ; material: water; isolation source: 100 m water sample filtered on 30 um supor filter | place: Pacific Ocean | collected 2012-04-09 | depth 100m m | reverse complement strand
GGCCGACATGATCCGCGAGTTGCGCGGCTATGATCCCAAACCCGGCTGTCGCTATGGCGGCGAACCGGCGCGGGCGGTGGTGCCCGACCTGTTCGTCACGCGGACCAAGGCGGGCTGGGGCATCGAGCTGAACACCGCTACCCTGCCCCGCGTGCTGGTCAATCGCCGCTATTATCAGGAATTGCGCCACGGGCCGCAGGACAAGGGGTCGAAGGCGTGGCTGGCCGACTGCCTCGCCAATGCCAACTGGCTGATGAAGGCGCTCGACCAGCGGCAGCGGACGATCATCCGCGTTGCGACCGAGATCGTGAAGCAGCAGGAGGCCTTCTTCCTCCACGGCGTCGCACATCTGCGCCCGCTGACCCTAGCGCGGGTCGCCGAGGCGATCGGGATGCACGAATCGACCGTCAGCCGGGTGACCAGCAACAAATATCTCAGCTGTGCGCGCGGGCTGTTCGAGCTGAAATTCTTCTTCACCAGCGGCATCGCGGCGGCCGATGGCGGCGATGCGGTATCGGCCGAAGCGGTGAAGAGCGCCATCAAGGCGCTGATCGCGAACGAAGGCGCCAAGATCCTGTCCGACGATACGCTGGTCGAACTGCTCCAGGCCAAGGGCTTCGACATCGCCCGGCGGACGGTCGCCAAGTATCGCGAGGCGCTGGGCATCGGCAGTTCGGTCCAGCGCCGCCGCGCCCGGGCGCTGGGCGGCTGACACGCCTTGAACCACGCCCGACGTGTATTATATTGGAAATACACTTAAGGAGCCGGGACGCTCATGGGCAAGAAGAAGCATAAGAAGAAGCAGAAAAAGGCCGCGCAGGACGAACAGGCCGCTTCCTCCGGCTCGTCATCCCTGTACCGGATCGGCCAGGTCCTGCTCGACCAGGCGCGCAGCCCGGCGGGGCGGCAGTTGCTCGCCACCGGCCTGATCGTTGCGGCCTCGGCCATCGCCCGCGAGACGGGGCGACGGGCCACCGACGGACCGGCCGCCGCTCCGCCCCATGATCCGCAAAAGGGCGAGGCCACTCAGGGGTCGCAACCGGGCGACGCCGCCCAAGGACCGCAGTCTGGGGGAACGACGCGCTCCGGTATGCCGGAAATTGCCGCCTTTGCGGGCATGGCATTGTCCGCGCTCGATCAGTTTCTGCATCGGCCGTCGTCCGGCAACAAGGGCTGAACCCACGCGGCGAGCTTGTAGCGTAGCGTCGGACCGCTCTGCCTCAGGGCTTCCGATCGACCATGCCGTTGGCAAGAACGGGGGGAGCGAAATGTCGCTCAACCCCCGGCACCGACGCGCGGGTGCCGGTTTCCCGGCGGCTTCCACTCCTGCTTGTCTTATCTTTGGTGCGCGGCGATGGGGTAGCCTAGGCTGATACGCGGCGGAAGCAAGTCAAAAAAAAGGCTGGTCCGAGGACCAGCCGTGAAAGTTTTTAGGAGAGGATGCCTGAAAGGCCCGCTCTCTCTGGCCGAGCTTTGCGATTAACACAAATGCAACCTCATCAATTTTAGTTGCATAATTTGCAATCATGGTGATTTTGTGCATTCCGACGTCGCGCTGTTCCGATAGTTTGGCCGTCTATGACGAAGACGTCATCTGCGACCCTATTCGTATGGGCGCCATGAATGACAGATCGGTCCGACAATAGCGGAGCGGCTATTTTTATCGTTCTTGCTTCACTTATGCCAATTATCCGATCGTCCTTTCTAAATAAAACCATCAGTGATCAGGCATTTTTTGGTCGATTTCCACATTCGACGGTTGACGCCGCGCGATGGACGGTTAGGTCACAACGATCTTTAACAGGAGCGTATCATGGCCGACGACCCTATCGATGTGAATGCCGTAGAACTGGCAACCGAATTGACCATTGCGTGGCTGGGCAACCCCAATACCCGCACCTCGTCGGAAGAGGTCCCGGCTTTCCTGCACAAGATGCACGAAACCGTGTCTTCGTTGCTGGGTTCTGCGCCGCAGACCGCCGATGTCGAAACGCCGACCGAATATGTTCCGGCCGTGTCGGTTCGTAAGTCGCTGGCCTCGAAGGATCACATCGTCTCGATGATCGACGGCAAGCCCTATAAGACGCTGCGCCGCCACCTCGCGACCCACGGCCTGACGCCGGAAGAATATCGCGAGCGTTACGGCCTGAAACCGGATTATCCGATGGTCGCCGAGAGCTATTCGGAAAGCCGTCGCGCGATGGCCAAGAAGATCGGCCTGGGCCGCAAGCCCGGTCCGCGCAACACCGCCAACGCTCCGGCCGCCCGCAAGTCGCGCAAGGCGGACGCCGCCGACGCCGAATAAGCGTCGTCGCGATCGATCGATCGCCTGAGACCCGTCCGACGACCCCGCTCATCTCCCGGAGCAGGGCCCGTCGGGCGGGTTTCGCTTTATCTGGGGGGCGGCAGGATTTTCGACCAGCCGGATCACGTCGGTGCTGGCCAGCCGCCTTGCCGCACGGCGGCACGCGGGCCGATGACGCCGCACTGGCGGCACTGGCCCGGCACCTTCGGGGCGACGCAGCCCGATAAGCCCGTGCCCTTCGCGCATCGGGAACGCCACCAATGAACGATGGGCGCGCACTTACTGCCCGAAGCTGCCCTTGCGATAGAGCAGGGTGATCGCGACACGGCGGTTGCGCGGGTCGGACGGGTTGTCGGTGATGATCGGTTCGCGGTCGGCGACGCCCTCGATCCGTTCGAAGCGTGCTTCGGGGATGCCCCCGGCGGCCAGGCGGCGTCGGGTCGACTCGGCGCGGCTGGACGACAGCATCCAGTTGTTCATCGCGCGCGGATCGCCATAGCCCAGGCTGTCTGTATGGCCGCGGATCATGATCGTGTTGGGCAGCCCCGCGATCGACTGGGCGATGGTGCCGATCAGCGCGGACGCCTCGGGCTCCAGCTGGGTCGTGCCGCTGGCGAACATCGAATAATCGGCATTGTCGACCAGATCGATGCGCAGGCCGTCCTGGGTCGGGATGAAGCGGATATGCTTGGCCAGGCGCTTGAGCTCCGGCGTCATGTTCATCTTCTTCTCGAGCGCCTTTTGCAGCTCGGCGAACTTCTTGCGATCCACGGCGACCGAATTGGGGTTGCGCAGCGAGCCCTTGTCGCCGGTTCCCGCCTTTTCACCGCCATCGGGCGTCATCTTGGGCACGATCAGCTGCACGATGCCGCTCGCGCCGCTGGCCTTGTCGCCCGCCCCCGGACCACCGTTCAGCGCACCGCCGCCAACGCCCATCGAACGGGTGTCGAGCAGGGTCGGCGCGAAATAATCGGCAATGCCCTTGCGCTGTTTCTCGGTCGTCGCGCCCAGCAGCCAGAGCAACAGGAAGAACGCCATCATCGCGGTCACGAAGTCGGCATAGGCGACCTTCCACGCACCGCCATGATGCCCGCCATGACCATCGGCGATGATCTTCTTGACGATGACGATCTTGGGCGGCTCGTTCTTGCCATGCGGTGCGCGCGCCATGGCTTAGCGTCCCCGCAGGCCGTCGAACACCTCGGCGAAGCCGGGCTGATCCTTGTGCTTGATGCCAGAACGCGCCGCCTCGATGACCAGCGGCTGCGGATGGCCGTGGAGCGAGGCGATGATGATCTGCTTGACGACGTGATAGATGGCGGCGTCGGCGTCGATCACCTGCTTCAGGCGTCCCGCGAACGGATTGACGATGCCGTAAGCCAGCAGCACGCCCATGAAGGTGCCGACCAGCGCCGAGCCGATCATGCCGCCCAGCACGCTCGGCGGCTTGTCGATCGAGCCCATGGTCTTCACGATGCCGAGCACGGCCGCGACGATACCCAGTGCGGGCAGCGAGTCGGCCAGGCTCTGCAGCGTGCCCTGCGGCCCCTCCACCTCGTGGTGGTGGGTCTTGATGGCATTGTCCATGACCTCTTCGACCGCGTGCACGTCGAGCGTACCGGACGAGACGACGACCAGGCGCAGCGTGTCGGCGATCAGGTTGACCAGCGTATGGTCGGCGACCAGGCGCGGATATTCGGCAAACACGGAGGAGGACTTGGGGTCCTCGACATGCGGTTCCAGCGCGATCGGCCCTTCGGTGCGCAGGAGCTTCATCAGCTTCGAGACGAGGAAGATGACGTCAAGATAGTCCTGCTTCTTGTATTTGGGCCCCTTGAAGATCTTGCCCATGGCACCGCCCAGCGCCTTCAGCTCGGCACCGCTATTGCCGATGACGAGCGCGCCAACTGCCGCGCCGCCGATGATGAGCATTTCGTGGGGAATCGCCTCGAACACAGGCCCCAGCGCACCGCCAGTAATGGCGAAGCCGCCGAAGACCATGCCGAGCAGGATGACAAGGCCGATGGCAGGAAACATGGTGGACCGATTCTCCAGAAGGAAGCGACACAAAGGCCGTCAGATGTCTGGATTACCGCGATTTGGTCACCATAGGGTTACCGCGCCGGAAAGGATGTCCGCGCCGATGACGATTATTTCAGATAATCGAACAGCGACAGCCCGGCCAGCTTGCTGAAGCTCGCCTGCGTCGCCTGCAGCACGGTCATCGTCTGCTGCAACTGGGCGATGTTGCTGGCGATATCGACGTCCTCGACGCTGGAGCGCAGCGTGGCGCGATCAGTGGCAGCGCCCTGCATCAGGCTTTCCTGCAAGGTGACGCGGGTTTCGCGTGCGCCCACCGATGCCTGGACCGTGGCGACATTGTTGTTGGCGGCGTTCAGCTGGTCGATCGCACTGCTCAACGTGGAGGCTGGCGTGCCGGGCGTCTTCAGTCCGGTGATCAGGTTGTTGAGCACCGTGAAGGTGTCGCTATTGCCCGACTGAAAGACCTGTTTGGCGCTGACCGTCACCTCGACCGTCTGGTCGCGGTCGATGGGGACCGCCGAGACCTGCGAATCGGCATAGGTGGCCGTACCGTTGTTCAACTGCACCGCATTGGTGCCGTCGACCGTGCCGAACAGCGGCTGGTTGCGCATGTCACGGGTATTGCCCAGCTGCACCAGCTGGTCTCGGATCGCGATCAGCTGGTCGCCCAGCACCGAACGGTCATAGTCGCTGAGCGTGCCGTTGGCCGCCTTGGTCGCGATCTCGGCGGCGTTCTTCAACTGGTCGCCGATCGACCCCAAGGTCGTGTCCACCTGCTGCAGCACCGATTTGGCGAGGTTCAGATTGCCTTTGTAGACGGCCGAATCGGCATCGGCGCGGTCTAGCTGCGCGATCTGCGCCGATGCGGCGGCATCGTCGGACGGCTTGATCAACCGCTTGCCGGTCGCGTTCTGCACCATCAGCTCATTGGCCTTGCCCTGCAGGGCCGCCATGCGCTTCGTGGTGCTCTCATAGAGGGTGGAGGTGGAGTTGGAAATCTGCATCACCGTCACCGGATTTCGAGGATGGACTGGAAGATGTCGCGCGCGACCTGGATGACGCGGCCCGACGCGGAATAGGCTTGCTGAAACCGCATCAGCGATACGGCCTCATTGTCCAGCGTGACGCCGGTCGCCCCCGCCAGCGCGGCCTTGGCCCCGTCGCGAATCGACGACTGGGCGTCGGCGATCGTCTGACGCTGCTTCAGGCTGGAGGCATTTTCGGTGACGATATCGGTCAGCCGGCCTTCAAACTGGCCCGTATAGCGGGACGCCTCGATCGCCGAGAGATTGTCGGTGTTGCGCGGCCCCTTGCCGCTCCCCGCCGCCGCGATCTGCGATGCGTCGGTCAGGGCGACGGTCATCGACGCGCCGCTGGACGCCATGGTGAACATCGGCCGCCCGGTCGCGCCGCTGGCATCCTCGCCCTTGGACTGGAGCGTGTTCATCGTGGCCGCAAAGTCCTGAGCGACCTGGGTGAAGCTGTCGCGCATCGCCGAGATCCGCTCCGCCCCGTCGACCAGTCCGCCCAGGGTCCCGCCCGACGGCACCACCTGGGACACCTTGCCCTGCGAGGCGACGGTAAAGCTGATCCCGCCACCGGTCAGCCGGTTATAGCTGACCGAACCCAGCGTATCGGGCGAGGCTAGAATCGGCCCTGCCCGGTCGCCGATCCGCACCGTGGCGCGTCCCAGCTCGTCGAGCGTCACGTTGACGTCGGACAGGCCGCTCATCTGCGACAGAATCTGGTCGCGCTGGTCGGCAAGCTGCGCCGAGGTGGCGGTGCCCGCCTGGGTCCGGGTCAGGCCGTCGTTTACACGCGACAGCGACACGGCCAGCGACGACAGCCCTTGGGCCGCATCGCGCGCCTGGCCGTCGAAATCCGCCTCGGTTGCGTCGAACGCCTTGTCGGTCGCCGTAAACGCGAAAGCCGCCGACGTGGCGGCTTCGATCATGTTGGTGCGCAGCGCGCTGGACGTGGGGTCCGATGCCATGTTGCGCGCGGCGGTAAAGAAACCGGTCAGCTGGTCCGACACCTTGTTGCCGGTCATCACGTCCTGGATTCGGCTGAGCCAGATGGAGCCCGCTTCACTGCGCCCCAGGTCCGAAGTCGCGGTGCGCAGACCGGCCGTCAGATAGGTGTCGGTCGCGCGGGCGATGCCGTCGACCGTGACCCCGGCGCCGGGCGACAGCCGGTTGCTGGTCGCCCCACCCGTGGTGCCGACTTCACGCAGCGTGACCGTGCGACGCGAATAGCCGTCGGTGCCGGTGTTGGCGATATTCTCGCCAACCGCCGTCAACGCGGTCTGATACGCCCGCACGCCCGAGGCGCCGATGTGAAGCAGGTCGCTCATGGTTTATGCGATAGGTTGTGCTTGGTTAATTTTGGGTTGCGACTTGGCCAGGAATGCGGTCACCGCCTTGCCGATGCCCATCGGGGCATGTTCGGCCATGGTCTGGGCCACCTGCTGGTCCTGCATGTCGCGAAACGTGTCGAGCGCCTGCGACTCGAACAGCGTGTCGCCCAGCTTGGTCTGGCGCATCGCCTTCAGCATCATGCCGTTGAAGATCGCCTCGAACTGGGTGCCCGCCTTGTCGAGATTGGCGCTGTTCGACAGCCGCTTGGTATCGGTGGAGACGGTCCCGGTGATCGGGGCCATGGCGGGCGTGGATGCGATGCTCTGCGTCACAGGATGATCAACTCCGCCTTGAGGGCTCCGGCTTCCTTCAGCGCTTCGAGGATGGCGACCAGGTCGGACGGGGCCGCGCCGATCGCGTTCACCGCCTTCACCACATCGGCCAGCTTGGGGCCAGGGGCGACGATGAACATCGGGCGCTTCTCCTCCTCGATCGAGACACCCGATTTCTGGGTGATGGCGGTCTGCCCCGCGCTGAGTGGACCCGGCTGGCTGACGCGCTGATTCTCGTCGATCTTCACGGTCAGCTTGCCATGGGTGACCGCCGCCGGACCGACCCGGACGGCCGAGTTGATGACGACGGTGCCGGTGCGGGCATTGACGATCACCTTGGCGGGTGGCTCGGCCGAGGTGACGTCGAGATTCTCGATCTCGGACATCAGCGTGGCGCGGACGTCGGCGCCCATCGGCGCACGGACCGCGACCGATACGGCATCCATCGCCTGCGCCGTGCCCAGCCCGAGGCGCGCGTTGATCGCCTGCGCCACGTTCTGCGCGGTGGTGAAGTCGGCGCGCGCCAGATTGAAGGTCAGGGTCGGCGCGGTGTCGAACCCGGTGGCGACGGCACGTTCGACGGTCGCCCCTTCGGGAATGCGGCCGGTCGAGGGGACGTTGACGACGATCTTCGACCCGTCCGCACCCTCGGCACCCAGACCGCCGACCGCCAGATTGCCCTGCGCCATCGCATAGATCTGGCCGTCCGCGCCCTGAAGCGGCGTCAGGATCAGCGCGCCGCCGCGAAGCGACTTGGCCTTGCCCATCGACGAGACGGTGATGTCCAGCTTCTGCCCCGGCTTGGCGAAGGGCGGCAGCTCGGCCGTGACCATCACCACCGCGGCGTTCTTCATGCCCGGATTGGCATTGGGCGGCAGCTGCAACCCGAAGCGCGAGACGACCGCCTTCAACGACTGGACGGTATATTCCAGATTGTCGTCACCCGTGCCGGGCAGACCGACGACAACGCCGTAACCCGTCAGCTGGTTGGTGCGGATGCCCTGGAACCCGCCCAGGTCCTTGATGCGGTCGGCCGAGGCCGGCCCTGCGATCAGGATCGTGGCGAACAGCGCGGCGAGGAAGCGGAAGATCATGTCTCTGATGCCTCAGAACGGGCTGACGGCCGAGAAGAAGCGGCTCAGCCACCCTTGGCGGCTGGCGCGGGCGACGTCGCCCTTGCCGGTATAGGCGATCTGCGCATCGGCGACGCGGGTCGATTCGACGCGGTTGTCGATGCCGACATCGGCCATGCGGACCAGCCCCTTGATCTGGATGAACTCGTCGCCGCGGTTCAGCGTCACGCGCTTCTGCCCCTGCACCAACATGGTGCCGTTGGGGAACACCTGCGCCACGGTCACGCTGATCTCGCCCGACAGCGAGTTGGACTGGTCGGCGGCACCCTGGCCGGTGAAGTTACGGCTGCCGCTCATGCCGATATCGGTCGACTTGAGCAGCGATCCCAGCGGCCCGGTGACCGGCGGGGCCAGGCCCAGATCGCCCTTCGAGCCCAGCTTCGAGCCCGCCGACTTGGACGCGGCGGTCCGCTCGACCAGGATGATGGTCAGCGGATCGCCGACCCGGCGCGCGCGCCAGCCTTCGTAGAGCGCGGCATAGCCGTCCGACACCTGGAAGATGCCGCCATTGGGCTGGGCGACCGGCTGCATCGGCACAGGCGCGGGGCGCACGGTGGTGAAGTCCTCGACGGGCTTCTTCTTGCCGAACAGGCTGGCATGGGCCGGGATCGGCGCCAGCGCGGCGACGACCAGCGTACCCGCCGCCGCCGACAGCGCCAGCTCGGTCCAATACCCGAAGCGAAGGGTGGGAAAGCGGAAGGTCATGATCACAGATTCTGGTTGGCGTACTGGAGCATTTCGTCGGTCGACTTGATCATCTTCGAGTTCACCTCATAGGCGCGCTGCGTTTCGATCATGTCGACCAGCTCCTCTACGACGTTGACGTTCGAGCCTTCGAGCATGCCCTGGCGGATCTGGCCGCGCCCCTCAAGGCCGGCGACACCCATGTTCGCGGCGCCCGAGGCGGCGGTCTCGGTCAGGTAGTTGTCGCCCTTGGCCTGAAGCCCGGCCGAGTTCGGAAAGCTGGCGATCTGGATCTGGCCGATCTGGGCGGGCGCGGTCTGCCCGGCCAGCGTGGCCGACACGGTGCCGTCAGTGCCGATGGTGATCTGGGTCGTCCCCTCCGGCACGGTGATGCCGGGCATTACCTGATATCCCTCGGACGTGACCAGCAGCCCCTCGGCCGAGCGCGAGAAATTGCCTGCGCGGGTATAGCCCAGCGTCCCGCCCGGCATCTGCACCTGGAAGAAGCCGTCGCCGTCGATCGCCAGGTCGAGGCTGTTGTTGGTGGTCTGCATCGCGCCCTGGGTGTTGATGCGCGCGGTCCCCTGGACCCGCACACCGGTGCCGACGTTCAGGCCGGTCGCATATTTGCTCTCGGTCGAGCTGGCCGCGCCCGGCGCGGTGACGACCTGATAGGCCAGCGTCTCGAAGGCGGCGCGGTCGCGCTTGAACCCGGTCGTGTTGACGTTGGCCAGGTTGTTCGAGATGACCCGCATACGCATATCCTGGGCATCGAGCCCGGTGCGCGCGACGTGCAAGGCGGCGGACGACATAAACCTCTAATCCTCAGCTCGGCAGACGCATCAGCGATGCGCTGTTCTCATCCAACGACTTGGCCTCTTTCATGAGGTTGGCCTGCACCTCGTAACTGCGCTGGTTCTCGATCATGTCGACCAGCGTCTGCGTCATGTTGACGTTGGAGCCTTCCAGCGCGCCGGACTGGACGGTGGCGTCCATGTCCTGCGGCAGGGCGCCCCCGCCCTTCACGCGCAGCAGATTGTCCAGACCCTTGACCGTGGTCGACCCACGCGTGTCGGCCAGCTTCAGCCGGTCGATGACCTGGGGCTGGGCATCGGGACCGGAGCCCAGCGGCAGGATCGAGACGGTGCCGTCGGGCGCGATGGTCAGCGAGTTGTACGGCGGCACGGTGATCGGGCCGTTCTGGCCGATCGCCGGATAGCCGTCGCCGGTCTGCAGCACGCCGGTCGCCGTCACCTCCAGGTCGCCACGCCTCGTATAGGCCTCCGACCCGTCGGGAGCCTGCACCGCCAGCCACGCGGTGCCGGTGGCGACCGCGACGTCGAGCGGGTTGCCCGTCTGCTGCACCGTGCCCGGCGCGCGATCGGCGTCGGTCACCTCGTCGGCGGTCGGCATCCGCGCCTCGAAGGCCGCGCCGCCGCCCTTCAGGTCGATGCGGTCGAACACGACGCGATCGGCGCGGAATCCGATCGTCGAGGCGTTCGCCATGTTGTTGGCGATCGCGGTCTGCGCCGCCATATGCGCCCGCAGACCCGTCGCCGCCGTGTAGACCAGCTTGTCCATCGCGGTTCCCTGTTACCCCCCGGCCCCTATGATCAGCTGCGCAGGTTGAAGATCGTCTGCGAGATCTGGTTCGAGGTATCGAGCGCCTTGGCGTTCGCCTGGAAATCGCGCTGCGCCGCGATCAGGTTGACCAGTTCCTCGGTGATGTCGACGTTGGAGCCTTCCAGCGTGCTCGACTTGATCGCGCCGTAGGTGCCCTCGCCCGCCGAGCCGATGTTCGGGTTGCCCGACAGGCCGGTCGCCTGCCAATAGCTGTCGCCCGACTGGCGCAGGCCCGGCATGTTGACGAACGAGGCCAGCGCCACCTTGCCCAGCTTGGCGGTCTCGCCGTTCGAGAAGGACGCGACGACCAGGCCGTCCGATCCCACCGACACGCCGGTCAGCGTGCCGATCGCCTTGCCGTCCTGGGTGCGCGCGGCGACCGAGAAGACCGAGCCCGCCTGCGACGTGCCGGTATAGTCCAGCGTCAGCGGCTGCGAGACGGTCGAGCTGTGCGAGGTGAAATTGTCGAAGGTGACCGGCGCGGTCGGCTTGGTCATGTTGCCGTTCTTGTCGAAGGTCAGCTCGACCGGGTCGGCGGAACCCTGAACCTTCAGCTGCTGGTCGTCGACGAAGCTGTAGACCTGCCAGGTGCTGCTGCCGTCGGTCGGCTGGATCGCATTGCCATTGGCATCGACGGGCAGCGGCTTGCGGACATAATAGTTGGTCAGCGTCATGGCATTGCCCGACGGGTCGTAGAGTTTGGTGATGGTGGTGTTGTTGTAGGTCGCGAGGTTGGACCGGTTGAACGCCATCGGCGTCGTCGCCGCGGTGCTCGACAGGTTGAGGTCCATCGTCACCTTCTTGGTCGCGATCGGCTCGCCGCTGGTCGCGGGCAGCTGCAACGCGGCCAGGCCGTCGAGGCCGGTGGCGGTGACGTTGCCGTCGGTGTCGACCGGCAGCACCTGCAAGCGGCCGCCGCTGGAATCGGTCACGTAATTCTGCTGATCGACCTGAAACGCGCCGTTGCGGGTATATTGCAGCGGGCCCTTGCCGGGATTCTGCACCGCGAAGAAGCCGTCACCCGAAATGGCGAGGTCCAGCGCATTGGCCGAATTGTTGTAATTGCCTTCCTTGAACTCCTGGCGGTTCGCCTTGACCACCACGCCCGAGCCGACCTGCTTGGTCGGGTCGGTCGCGAAGTTCGACGCCATCACGTCGGCGAACTGGGCATGGCTCTTCTTGAAGCCGTTGGTGCCGACGTTCGCGATGTTGTGCGAGATCACGGACAGGTCGGTCTGCGAAGCCTGGAGACCGCTCAGCGAGGTATAGAAGGACATGGGTTCAGTACCTTGATGGGGAAAGGGTTCAGCCGACCGAGCGGACGGCGGAGAGGTCGACCTGGCCGAGCCCGGCCACGGTCAGGATGGGGTTGCCCGAGCTGGGCATCGACACCGACTGGACGGGCGCCCAGACCAGCGGACGGCCCGACACGGCGGAAACACCGTCATTGGCATTCAGCGTGACGGTGAACGGACCGCTGCCCGCCTCCGCGCCGTCGTCGGTCTTGCCGTCCCAGTCGAAGCTGGTGGTGCCCGCCTTCTGCGCGCCCAGCGACATGGTCTTCAGCGGATTGCCCTTGGCGTCGGAGATGGTGACGAGCACGTTGGAGGCGGCCTGGTCCAGCTCGACCGCGCCGGCCAGGCCGCCGCTGGTCCGGCCATAGGCGACCGATCCGGGGGTCAGCACCGTCTTGCCGACATAGCTCATGGCGTCGGCCTTGGTCGTGCCGTTCATCTTGGCGGCCATCGCCGACAGGGTGGTGTTCATCTCGGAGATGCCCGCCACGCTGGAGAATTGCGCCATCTGGGCGACCATCTGGGTGTTGTCCATCGGCGAGAACGGGTCCTGGTTCTGCAGCTGCGCGGTCAGCAGCTTCAGGAAGGACGTCTGGTCGAGCGTGTTTGGATTCTTGGCCGGGGTCGCGGCCGCCGCGCCGCTGGTCGCGCCGGAGCGACGAACGCCCATCGCGTCCAGCGTCGAGTCCATGGTGGTCGAAGTGGTCATGATCAGCGGCCCAGCTTGAGGGTATCGAGGATCAGCGACTTGGCGGTCTGCATCACCTCGACATTGTTCTGATAGGTGCGCGCCGTCTCCATCATGTCGACCAGCTCGCGGGTCTCGTCGACGGCGGCTTCGTAGATATTGCCGTCCTTGTCGGCCAAGGGGTTGTTCGGATCGTGGCGCTTGGTCGGGTCCTCGCCTGCGGTCACGATCTTCTCGACATCGACGGTGGACAGGCCGGTCGCGGCGTCGAAGCTGGTGCGGAAGACCGGCTTCATCGTCTTGTAGGCGGTATCGGCCGAGCCGGCGACGCCCCCGGCATTGGCCAGGTTGGACGCGGTGGTGTTCATCCGGATCAGCTGGGCCGACATGGCGCGCCCGGCGACCTGGAAGATGGACATGGGGTTGGTGGTGGCCATGGCTTACTCGCCCTTCAGCGCACGGGTGATGGTGGAGATGCGACCGTTCAGGAACGACAGCGTCGTCTGATACTGGACCGCATTCTCGGCGAAGGCGGTCTGTTCCTGATTGAGTTCGACCGTGTTGCCGTCGAGCGAGGTCTGGAGCGGCACACGGTATTTCAGCGCGTCGCCGATGCCGCCCGCCTGATCCTGGCTGCCCTCGACGGCGGCCAGCGCCGCCTTGAAATCGATGTCGCGCGCCTTGAAGCCGGGGGTGGAGGCGTTGGCGATGTTGGATGCCAGCACACCCATACGCTGTGCCCGGACCTCCAGGGCGGCGCCATGCACGCCGAACAGTGTTTCATTGGCCATCGTCATTCCTCCTTTCCGGCGAGACGCTCTTCGCCAGCGGGGATACGCAACACCCGTGCCAATTGACCCGGCCAAAGGGGACAGGCCGGAAGCGGCAGGGGCGCAAGGCCGCTTTCCGGCAACGCCTTGCCGCCTTTTTGCCGGTCCGGCGGCAAGCTCCGGCAATCCCCCCGCCCCCACCTATCGGACCCCGCCCCCTGGGATGCCGCTGGCCCGAATTGGCCCGTCCCTTGCAAAGCACGGGCGCATGAACGGTTTGCCGCCCCTTTCCCAATTCTTCGATCCGGCCGCCCTGGCGATCGTGCTCGGCGGAACGCTGGTTGCGACGCTGCTGCGCACGCCGTGGCGCGATGCGGGCCGCAGCGTCCGGGCGCTGCGCGTGCTGGTCCGCGCGCCCTACTCGGCCGAGCCATTGCTCGAACAGATCACCCATCTCGACCGGATCGCCCGGCGGCACGGCGTGCTGACGCTCGACCGGTCGGTCATCACCGATCCCGACCTGGCCGAGGCGATTGCCGCGATCGTCGATGGCGAGCGTCCCGAGGCTGTCGTCGCCTGCACCCGCCACGCCCGGCTGGCGCGGGTCGAGCGGCACCTGGCGGTCGCGGATGTCTGGGCAGGGGCCGCCGAGGCCGCGCCCGCCATGGGCATGGTCGGCACGCTGATCGGCTTGGCCGCGATGTTCGCGACGATGAACGATCCGCAGCGGATCGGCGGCGCGATGGCGATCGCGCTGCTGGCCACCTTATATGGCGCGCTGTTCGCCAATCTGGTCGCGCAGCCCATCGCCACCCGCCTGCGCCGCGCCGCCCGGATCGAGGCGTTCGAGCGGATGCGCATCGAAATGCCGCTCGCCGCTTTGTCCGCGCGCGAGGCACCGGCGGCCGCGATCAGCCCGCCGACTCCGCCCCGCCGCCCGCTGGCGACCGTCGCATGACCGAGTTCGACTTCCCCGCCGCCGTCCCCGCGCGCCCGCTCTGGCTGGTGACGCTGGCCGACCTGGCCCTGTTGCTGGTCGGCTTTCTGGTGCTGGTGCAGGCCATGGGGATGGAGCGTCGCCCGGCCCTGGTCGACGCCTTGCGTGCCGAGTTCGGTGCGATGGGCCCGGCACAGCATGCGGCGCCCCCCGCGCCGCCGTCGATCATGCCGGTCGCCGCCGCCGCGCTGCGCTTCGCCCCCGGTTCGGCCGAGCCGATCGATCCCGATCCGTTGCTTGTCCCCTGGGCGCGCGAGGCGCTGGCCGATCCGCGGGTCCGCCTGTCCGTCACCGCCGCGACCGATGGCAGTGCGGCCGATGTCGATCCGCTGACCCATAGCGCGGTCGTGCTCGCCGCCGATCGCGCGCGCGCCGCCGCCGCGCTGATCGGGCCGGTCGCCGCGAACCGCCTGACCCTCTCCACCGCCACCGCCCCGGGCCAGCGCAGGGCGCTGGTCACCCTGGCCTTTTCCGGCGAAGCACAAAGGAAACCCCGATGATCTTGCCCCTGCTCCTCGCCGGCGCCGCCAGTTTTCAGGATGTCAGCGCGCTCGACGCCGCCGTCACCGCCTTTACCGGCCGCCCGATCGGGGTGGAGGGCGGCGCCCGTTCCGCCGTCGATGCCCGGTTGAAGCTGGCGCAATGCCCGACCGTCGCCCTGTCCTGGCGCACCGAGATGCACGATGCGGTCGTCATCGCCTGCGCCTCGCCGCAATGGCGGATTTTCGTGCCCGTCCTGTCGGTGCCCAAGGCCGCCCCGGCGGCCACCGTCATGCCAGCGGTCGCGATCAAGCAGGAGCCGGTCATCCGGCGCGGCGACCCGGTGACGATCGAGGCGGGCTCGAACGGCTTTTCCATCACCCGCGACGGCATCGCCATGGCCGATGCCGCACCCGGCGCGCACTTTCCCGTCCGCATCGATTCCGCCCGCCAGCCGGTCCAGGCCGTCGCCCTGTCCAGCGGCCGCGCCACCCTGCCCGGCTGGGCCGAGTGATCGGACGGCAGGCGGGAAATAACCGGATTTCTTGCTAAAGGATTTCACCACCCGGCCGTTTCATGGAATGTCAGCGGAACCGATAGGTGCGGGCATGGTGGAAATATCAACTTCAAGGCTGAATGCCGGAGACATAAGGACCGCGCGGTTAACGCCCGTGGACCGTGTCGCGGCGACCCCGGAGGCGGGGCTCGCTTCGGCTCCGGCCGCAACGAAGGACACCAACGGTGACACCAGCGCCCTTACGGGTCTGGCCAGCGCGATGTCGGCCCAGCCGCCGGTGAATTCGGAGCGCGTCGCCCAGATCAAGCGGGCCATTGCCGACGGCCATTTTCCGATCCTGCCGGCAACCATTGCCGACCAGATGATCGCCCTGAAGCTGAGCTGGAACCATAATGACGCGGCGTGACGGTTTGATCCGGGTCATCGAGGCCCTTCATCGGGAGATCGCCGCGCTCAAGGTGAACGACGTCGCCGCTCTGGAGCGTGCGACCACCGAAAAGCTGGCCGCGATCGAAGAGATCGCCTCGCTGGGCACCGGCCCGGCCGGGCCCGAACTGCGCGAACTGGCCGACGAGGCCAATCGCCTGAACGAGACGTGCCGCATCTATGTCAACCTGATGGCGGCCAATGTCCGTCGCCGGTTGCAGACGCTGACCGGCGATGCCGGCGGCAGCTATCGCCCGATGATGCGCGCCTACGCCTGATTGCCGCGCCGTTGCCGCCTGCCGGGCGGCAAGGCGTTGCCGCTTTGCCGGATCGACCGGATGCCAGGCCGCCACCCTCGCTGACCCGCCCCTCTCCACCGCACAGTCAAAGCCCGGTTTTTCCGGGCTTTTTTGTTGCCCGGCACGTTATTCCGGCCCTTGCCGCCCCGGCAACCACGGGAATTGGCACGCCCCTTGCTGAGTAAGCCCCGAACAAGGGCTTTAACCAAACAGCATGACCGTCCAACCCGTATCCCAAGCCAGAGTCCAATCGGCCATCGCGCTGGCGTCCAGCCGCACGGGTGTCGATTTCGGCTATCTGCTCGGCCAGGCCAAGCTGGAGTCGGGGCTGAACGCGAATGCGCGGGCGGGCACCTCGTCCGCCTCGGGTCTGTATCAGTTCGTCGAACAGAGCTGGCTCGCCGTGGTGAAGAAGCACGGCGCCGAGCACGGCCTGGGCTGGGCCGCCGACTCGATCGGCCAATCGGGCGGACGCTATTATGTCACCGGCGGCGCGCGTGCGGCGGTCATGGGCCTGCGCAATGACCCCACCGCCGCCTCGCTGATGGCCGCCGAGCACGCCTCGGACAACAAGGCTGCCTTGGAAGCGACGCTGGGCCGCGAGGCGGGTGGCACCGACCTGTACATGGCGCATTTCCTCGGGCTAGGCGGTGCGACCAAATTTCTGGGCACGATGGCCAGCAATCCGCAGGCCAGCGGCGCCGCGCTGTTCCCGGCCGCCGCGCGCGCCAATCGCTCGATCTTCTATGCCTCGAACGGCCAGCCGCGCTCGCTGTCCGACATCTATGACCGTTTCGCCGCCAAGCTGGCGGGCACCCAGGCCGACAGCAACGAGACGCGCGCCGCCAACCTGCAGTTCGCGGCCCAGTCGCTCGCGCTGCAAGGTCTGGGGCAGGGCATGAACGGCGACGCGACCGTCGTCACCGGCACCAACGAAAGCGCCGCCGATGCGATCGCCTGGGCGACCAGCACGATGAACCAGCTGGGGATGCGCAACGCCGCCACCACCGGCGACAGCGTGCTACGTCCCAAGCCCGACCATGCGCGCCTGGCATATATGATGCTCGCACGGATGGGTGGCTAAGCGATGGGCAAGCTCTTCTCCAGCGGCCGCACCATGGCGCTGCCCGCAGCGATCCTGCTGCTGGTGCTGGTCATGGTCGTGCCGATCCCGCCGGCGCTGCTCGACATCTTCTTCGTCGCCAACATCGCGATCAGCCTGGCCGTCCTGATGGTCGCGCTGAACGCCGAAAAGCCTCTCGACTTCTCGGCCTTCCCGACCGTCCTCCTGTTCGCGACCCTGTTCCGCCTGGGCCTGAACGTCGCCTCGACCCGTATCGTGCTGGTCCATGGCCATGAGGGCGAGAGCGCGGCTGGTCACGTCATCGAGGCGTTCGGCACCTTCCTGATCGGCGGCGACTATGTCGTCGGCCTCTTCGTCTTCGCGATCCTGATGATCATCAACCTGATCGTGGTGACCAAGGGCGCGGGCCGCGTGTCGGAAGTGTCGGCCCGCTTCACCCTGGACGCCCTGCCCGGCAAGCAGATGGCGATCGACGCCGACCTGAATGCCGGTCTCATCACGCCGGACCAGGCCAAGGCGCGTCGTCTGGAAGTGTCGACCGAGGCCGATTTCTACGGCTCGATGGACGGTTCGTCCAAGTTCGTGAAGGGCGACGCGGTCGCCGCGATGCTGATCCTGGCGGCCAACATCATCGGCGGCCTGATCCTGGGTCCGGTCAGCCATGGCATGGGCATCGCCGACGCGGCCAAGACCTATATCCTGCTGGCGATCGGCGACGCGCTGGTTGCGCAGCTGCCCTCGCTGATGCTGTCCATCGCCGCCGCCGCGATCGTCACCCGCGTCTCGTCCGACAAGGACCTTGCGGGCCAGATCGGGTCGCAGTTCGGCGCGTCGAAGACCTGGATTCCGGTCGCGGTCATCCTGGGCCTGCTCGGCGTGCTGCCCGGCATGCCGCACATGATCCTGCTGCCCGCCGCCGCCATCGCCGGTTTCACCGCGTGGAAGCTGCGCCAGATCGAGAAGCGGCCGGTCCTCGCGCCGCCCGCCCCCGCCCCCGAACCGGTCGACCCCTCGCGCGTCAGCTGGGACGAAGTGATCGACGGGATGCAGGTGCATATCGACATCGGTTACGGCCTGGTGCCGCTGGTCGACGAACGGCGCGGCGCGCCGCTGATGGCCCGCATCACCGGTGTCCGGCGCCAGCTGTCCAAGGATCTCGGCTTCGTCGTGCCGCAGGCGCGTGTCCGCGATGACATCGGCCTGGCGCCCTATAGCTATCGCATCATCATCAACGGCGTGGTCGCCGCCGAGGATCAGGTCTCGCCCGACGAGATGCTGGCGCTCGATACCGGTCAGGCCTTTGGCACGCTGAACGGCAAGGCCGTACAGGACCCGACCTTCGGCCTGCCCGCGACCTGGATTCTGAAGGGCGACGCCGATGCGGCGACCGGCATGGGCTATCTCGTGGTCGATCCAGGCACCGTCATGGCGACACACCTGAACCATGTGCTGACCACCAACGCGTCCGAACTGCTCGGCCCCGACGAGGTGCAGGCGCTGCTCGACGGGTTGAAGGAACGCGCCGCGCAGCTGGCCGCCTCGCTCTGCCCGACGCCGCTGCCGCTGACCACGCTGACCCAGGTGCTGAAGGGCCTGCTGGCGGAGAACATCTCCCTCAAGGAGTTCCGCCGCATCGCCAGCGCCATCGCGGTTGCCGCGCAGAAGTCGACCGACGCCGAGGATATCATCGAGTTGATCCGCCCCAATCTGGGCGGCCTGATCATCCAGAAGCTGTGCGGCGTGCGCGAACCGCTGCGCGTCATGACGCTGGACGGCCAGCTCGAAGGGCTGCTCGGCCAGGCGATGCGCGCCGATGTGTCGCGCCGCCATGTCATCGAACCCGATCTGGGCCAGCGGATCACCACCGCCCTGACCCAGGCCGCGCAACCCCTGATCGCCGAGGCCAAGCCCTTTGCCCTCGTCGTCCAGCCGGGCGTCCGTCTGGCGATGCGCAAATTGCTGCGCACCTGCCTGCCCGACGTGCCGGTCCTCTCTTTCTTTGAAGTGCCGGAAGACAAGCCGGTCGAAGTCGTCGCCGTCATCGGCGCCCCCCATCACCCCCAGCAACAGGCGATTGCTGCATGACCTCGCACCCTCTCAGCGGCGCATTCATGAATGCCCAGCCGATCAATCCGACGAGCTTCGATCCGGCGCTGATCAACCCGACCGTCGCGGACCAGCCGCTGACCTATCGCCCCGCCCCACGAGGGCCGGCGGGCGATACGAGCGCGCTGATCCGGCGTCACCTGCCGCTGGTCCGCCGCATCGCGTGGCATGTCCATGGATCGATGTCGAACCTGGTCGAGATCGAGGATCTGGTCCAGGTCGGCCTGGTCGCCCTGGTCGAGGCGACCGCCTCGTTCGAGGAGCGCGGGGTCGAGTTCGGCCATTATCTGAAGGCGCGCCTGCGCGGCGCGATGATCGACGAGCTGCGGCGCCAGGCGACCACGACGCGCGGGGCCATGCGCCGCCGCCGCGACTATACCAAGACCGTCGCCGCGCTGACCCAGGCGACCGGCCAGGCGCCGACCGACGAGGTGGTGGCGCAAAAGCTGGGTGTCTCGGTCGAGAAGCTGCGCACCGAATACAAGACCGCCGAAGCCGTGCGCATGGAGCCGATCGAGGACGTCTATGCCGACGACCTGCCCTGGTTCGCCGACGACACGCCCAACGCCTTCGACCAGCTGGTCGAAAGCGACCTGCGCGACGCGCTGATCGCCGCCATCTCCGGCCTGCCCGAGCGCGAGGCGCTGGTCATCCAGCTCTATTATGTCGAGGAACTCAATCTCGAGGAAATCGGCCAAGTGCTGGGCGTCGGCGCCGCCCGCGTCTGCCAGATCAAGAGCGCGGCGCACGCCCGGCTGAAAAAGGCGCTCGCCGCGCAGGCGTGACGGGACAGGCCTGGGCCATCGCCACGATAGCGATGGCCGCCATGGGGGCGACCTGATAGGCTGAAGCGCAATGCCGCTTTCGCTCCCCATGCTGGACGTCGTCGAAATCGTCAGGCCGATCGATAGCGGCATGACGCGTCCCTATCTGTGCCGCCTCGAAGACGGGGCGCTCTATGCGGTCAAGGGCCGGGCCGCGCTACCCCAGGGCCTGATCGCCGAGGTCGTGGCGGGCCAGCTGGGCCGCCTGCTCGGCCTGCCCATTCCTCCCTTCGCCATCGCATACATGCCACGATCGCTGCTGCGCCATCATGGCGACGCGGGCGTGGCCCAGGCCGTGGGCGAGGGTCCGGTCTTCGCCTCCGCCTGGCAGGATTCGGTCCAGCCGATCACCCCGCTGACCCTGGCGACGATGGACCAGGAGCTGCTGGCGCGCCTCTATGTCTTCGACCACTGGATCGCCAATGGCGACCGCTCGCTGACCGAACATGGCGGCAATCCGAACCTGTTCGTCCGACTGGGCGACGGCACCACCGTCGCGATCGACCATAATCTGGCCTTCGCGGCGGACTATGACCCCGAAAAGGAGCTGCCGGTCCATGCCGGTCGTCTCGCCTGGGAGGGTGTGGCCGATCACGCGGCCTTTTTCGCGACGATGCGCGCCGATCTGGAGCGCGTCCGCGCCGACCTGCCCGCGATCGTCGAGACGCTGCCCGAGGAATGGCTGGAGGAACAGCCGCGCCTTGCCGATCGGATAGCGACGATACTGGACAGGTTCGACGATATCGGTTTCTGGGTGGAGCTGGCATGAAGACCCTCTACCGCTATGCGATCATCCGCTTCTGCCCGTTCGCGGAAACCGAGGAGTTCGCCAATATCGGCGTGATCGCTCTCGACCTGTCGCACGGCCAGATCGATTACCGGATCGCGGCGAAGGACTTCCCCCGAATCGAGCGGTTTTTCGGTTCGGTCGGCTACGTCGCCTATCAGGGGGCGATCGACCTGCTGCGACTCGAGCTGGGGCGGATCAGCGAATATATGTTGGGTTATGCCGCGCGGAACGGCGAAAGCGCTTTTCAGACCATCATCGCGCCGCGCGAATCGACGATCCGGTTCAGCGAGCCGCGCATCGCTCAGGCGGATATGCCGCTGCTGCTGTTCATCGAGGGGCTCTATACCCGTTTCGTCCGGCCGGACGGCGCATCCGCCATGCTCTCGCCGTGGAACGCTCTACCACCCACCGCCCGATGATCTGACGCATACGCAAGTAAACCCCGGCGGCCCGAAGACCGCCGGGGTTTTTCCTGCAAACCGGTTCGCCGAAGCGCGGCCGGTTGGCCCCGGCACCCGAGTGGGGGCGCGGTGCCAGGGCGCTCAGGAACCTGGTATTACTGTCCGAGCAGCTTGAGCACGCCCTGCTGCGACTGATTGGCCTGGCTCAGCATCGCGGTCGACGCCTGGCTGAGGATCTGGGCCTTGGCGAGTGCCGTCGTTTCCGCCGAGAAATCGGTATCCTCGATGCGGCTGCGCGCGGCCGAAAGGTTGGTGGCGTTCGACGTCAGGTTGTTGATCGCCGACTGAAGCCGGTTCTGCACCGCGCCCAGACCCGAGCGGAAGTTCGACACCTTGGCGATTGCCGTGTCGAAATCTTCCAGCGTCGGCGGGGTCGTCGACTGCAGCTTCTGGTTGGGAAAGTCGATGATGGTGGTCAGCGTCGAGTCGGTCTTCAGATTGCCGAACGTCATGGTGAGCGCGTCGGTGGAATAGGCGCCCGCCTGGATCTGCACGGAACCCGACGAACCCGCCGTGCCGTCGAACAGCTTCTGACCGTTGAAGGTCGTGTTGGTCAGGATCGTCGAAATCTGTGCCGACAGCGCGTCCTGCTCGACGGTGATGCTGGTCTTGTCCTGCGCCGAATAGGTCGCGTTGGCCTTCTGCACCGCCAGTTCGCGCATCCGCTGCAGCATGTTGCTGACTTCCTGGAGCGCGCCTTCGGCGGTCTGCGCCATCGAGATGCCGTCATTGGCGTTGCGCACGCCCTGATTCATGCCTCGGACCTGTGCGGTCATCGAGGACGTGATGGCCAGGCCTGCCGCGTCGTCCATCGCGGAGTTGATCCGCTTGCCCGTCGAGAGACGGTTCATCGAAACGTCGAGCCCTGTCTGGGCAGAGATCGATGCATTGGCGGCGCGTAAGGCCGAGATGTTGGTGGCGATCACCGTCATGGTTGTTCTCCAAAGCTGGAGCTCTCCGCCGCCCCCAAGGCGAAGGTCGAGCTGCCACCACGGAAAACGGTCGCCTTTCGCCGCACTTTAGGAAAAAAGTGCAGCGGGCGACGAATATTTTTGGCTGCCCCCCGCCATCTCATTGAAATGGCGGGGGAACAGTTATCGGGGGTTCAGGGGATAAACCCCCAATCCGGGGCTTAGCCGAGCAGCTTGAGCACGCCCTGCTGCGACTGGTTGGCCTGGCTCAGCATCGCGGTCGACGCCTGGCTGAGGATCTGGGCCTTGGCGAGCGCGGTCGTCTCGGTCGAGAAGTCGGTGTCCTCGATGCGGCTCTTGGCTTCCGACAGGTTGGTCATGGTCGAGGTCGTGTTGTTGACCGCCGACTGGAGCTGGTTCTGGGTCGCACCCAGGCCGGCTCGGGCCGTCGCCACCGCGCTGATCGCATCGTCATACTGGGCCAGCGTCACACCACCGACCGAGGAAGCGGTCGGCGCGGTGCCACCGGCACCACCCGTCACGGCCTTCATGGCAGCATTGCCGCCCGAGCCACCGGTGAAATCGGTCGACTTCAGCGTGACCGTATCAGCGGCGCTGGCACCGGTCTGGATGGTGAAGCCGGTCGCGGCACCCGAGTCGAACAGCTTGTTCTTGTTGAACGTGGTGTTGCCCAGCACGCTGTTGATCTGGTTGGCGAGCGCCAGCTGCTCGTTGTTGATGTTGGCGGTGTCAGTGCTCTGATAAGTGCCGTTGGTCGACTGGACCTTCAGCTCGCGCATCCGCTGCAGCATGTTGTTGACTTCGTCCATCGCGCCTTCGGCGGTCTGGGCCATCGAGATGCCGTCATTGGCGTTGCGGATACCCTGCGCCATGCCGCGGATCTGCGAGGTCATCGACGAGGAAATCGCCAGGCCCGCCGAGTCGTCGGCTGCCGAGTTGATGCGCTTGCCGGTCGACAGGCGCTGCATCGACGTGCTCAGCGCATTCTGGGCCAGGTTGCTGGCGGCGGTGGCGCGCATCGCATTCACGTTCGTCGCAATAACAGTCATCGTTCTTCCTCCGAGTAGCTCGACGGGTCCCTCGCTGTCCCCTGGGACCGTCGAGCCGTCGAAGTGGAGAACGGCCGCATTCCGGCAGGATTTAGCCGCCATCCGGCAATTTTCCGCCGTAAAGTTTTGCCGGTTTTGCCGTTTACCGCGGGCGCGCAGGCGCAGGCCGGCGCGCCTGCTGCGGGCGGGCGCACCCGCCCGCCCGCGCCCGGAAAAAAGTTGCCGCCGGAATTGCCGTATTAACCTGCGTTTTACCAAGGAGAGCGCATTGACGAGTCACGAAAGGACTTGTCGCCGATGTCGTCGATTCACCCCTCCCCCGCGCTGGTTAAGCAGAAATACGCGCTGATTTCCGCGTTGCGCGCCCAGGGCCTGGCCATTGCCGAACCCGGCGCCGCGCCGCAGGCCGGGGACATGTTCCTGCTGGCGAAGGGCGACACGGTCGTTCACCCGTCCCGCACCGTGATCGTCGCCGACGGCCCGGAGGCCTCGGTGGTCCCGATGCAGGGCAATTGCCCGATTACGGTCACCTATCCGGCAAACGAGTCCGGTGTCGGCAACAGCTTCGTCCGCGCGCTGGTCGCAGGCCCCGCCATGCCGACCGCCGCCGACCCGGAGAGCCTGGCCCTCTTCACCCTGGCCGAGCGCGTGGCCCAGTCGGACATCACCGTCCTGATCAACGGCCCGACCGGCACCGGCAAGGAAGTGCTCGCCCGCGCCATCCACGCCCAGTCGTCGCGCGCCACCAAGCCGTTCGTCGCGATCAACTGTGCCGCGCTGCCCGAATCCATGCTGGAGGCGCTGCTCTTCGGTCACCAGAAGGGCGCCTTCACCGGCGCGGCGCAGGCGGGCGAAGGCTTCTTCCGCGCGGCGGACGGCGGCACGCTGCTGCTCGACGAGATTGCCGAAATGCCGCTTCAGCTCCAGGCCAAGCTGCTCCGCGTGCTGCAGGAGCGCGAGGTGATCCCGCTCGGCGCGTCGATGCCGCAGTCGGTCGACGTCCGCGTCATCGCCTGCGCCAACCGCGACCTGCAGGCCGAAGTGGCCGCGGGCCGGTTCCGCGCCGACCTTTACTACCGCCTGTCGGTCTTCCCGCTGACCACCAAGTCGCTGTGCGAGCGGCGCATGGACATTCCCGCGCTCGCCGCGACGATGATCCTGCGCCACGCCGCCGGTCGCACCATGGTGCCGTGGCCGAGCACCGCCGCGATCGAGAAGCTCGCCAAGCACAATTGGCCGGGCAATGTCCGCGAACTGGAAAACGTCATCCAGCGCGCGCTGCTCTTTGCGGGCGGCGCGACCATCGAGCCCGAGCATATCGTGTTCGACCGCGCGATGGTCGCCAATGACCTGGATGACGAACCCGCGATCGGGTCGGTCGCCGAGGCGACGCTGGGCAAGGTCGTGCAGATGAGCGAGTTCGCCGCGATCCGCGAGATGCTGGCCGCATGCGGCGGCAACCGGGTCGAGACCGCCAAGCGCCTGGGGATTTCGGAGCGCACGCTGCGCTACCGCCTCGCCAAGGCGCGCGAGCAGGGCGAAGAGATCATCCGCCCTTCTAGCCGGGCCATGACCGCGTGAGTGTCGGTGGTGTCGGCGGCGCGATGAGCGTCGACCGGGTGATGGCGCTTCGCGCGCAGATCCTGGAACGCAATCAAGCGCTCAAGGCTGCAAGCCAGGCCGGTGCCAACCAGGCGGCACAGGCCGCCCAGACTCAAGCTCCCGCAGCCCCGGCGACCTTCGCCGACACGCTGGAGACCGCGCTGAAGGGCGTGAACGAAGGTCAGCAGCAGGCGGCCCGCCTGTCCGAATCCTATGAACGCGGCGAAACGGTCGACATCGCGAAGGTGATGATGGCCCGCCAGCAGGCATCGGTCGGCTTCGAGGCCACGTTGCAGGTCCGTAACAAACTCCTGTCCGCTTATAAGGACATCATGAGCATGCCGGTGTAAGATGAGCACTGCCCTCACCCCCGCATCCGCCAATCCCGCACCGGCCTTGCCGCCTTTGCCGGAAAAGTTCGCCAACCCGCTTCGCCAGATCAAGTCGGTCATGGCCCAGCCCGCGGTCCGCCGGTCGGCGCCCATGGCGCTGCTGATCGGGTTGATCGCCGCCGCCGCGCTCGCGTGGATGGCGCTGTCCAGCCCGCCGCAAAAGACGCTGTTCGAGAATCTGTCGGACGCGGACAAGCAGGCGGTGACCTCGGCGCTGTCGACCGCGAACATCAAGAGCAAGATCGACGACGGCACCGGCGCGTTGACCGTCAACGAAGAGGATTATTCGCGGGCCCGGATGCTGCTGGCGAGCCAGGGGCTGCCGAAACAGGCCCCCGGCGGCTATGCCATTCTCGACCAGTTGCCGATGGGCGTCAGCCGCGCGGTCGAGGGCGAACGCCTTCGCCAGGCGCGCGAGAGCGAACTGGCCCGCTCGATCCAGGAGATCGACGCGGTGGCCGAGGCGCGCGTGCACCTCGCCACGCCCGACGCCTCGCCCTTCATCCGCGACAAGTCCTCGCCCTCGGCTTCGGTGGTGCTGAAGCTCAATGCTGGGCGCTCGCTGTCGGAATCGCAGGTCCAGTCGATCGTCAATCTCGTCGCCTCGTCGGTGCCGGGCATGAAGCCCGAGGACGTGACCGTGGTCGACCAGATGGGCGGCCTTCTGTCCAAGAAGGGCGCGGACGGCGCGAGCGGCGACGATCGCCGCATCGAGTTCCAGCGTCGCCTGGAAGAGAAGTACCGCACCCAGCTGATCCAGCTGCTGACCCCGCTGGTCGGCGCGGGCAACTTCACCGCCGAAGTGCAGACCGAGGTCAATCTGGACGAAACCAGCGCGACCCGCGAACGCTATGACAAGGACGGCGCGCTGCGTGCCGAAACCGGCAACTGGACCGGCAACCAGAAGGACCCGACCACCCCCGGCGGCATCCCCGGTGCGCTGTCCAACACGCCACCGCCCGCCAGCACGCTGCAACAGCCGCAGCCCGCGAACGGCGCGAACGGTGCGCCGCCCGCCGATGGCAAGCCCGTCGCCGGTGGCCCGGGCGTCAATCCCGAGAAGCAGTCCGATGCCTTCCAGCGCGCCTATGACCTGAACAAGGAAGTGTCGGTGACCCGCGCTGCGCCGGGTTCGATCAAGCGGCTGACCGTCGCCGTCCTGCTGCGCGATCCCGCCACGGGCAAGCGCAGCCAGATGGAGATCAACCAGATCTCCGACCTGGTGAAGTCGGCGGTCGGCTTCGACCAGCAGCGCAACGACAATGTGACCGTGATCAGCCGCAAGTTCGCCGATGCCGGCGTCGAGGAAAAGCGCGCCTGGTACGACAATAGCTGGATGCCGGTGGCGGCGCGCAACGCGACCGCGCTGGTCATCGCGCTCCTCGTCCTGCTGCTGGGCGTGCGTCCGCTGGTCAAGGCGATGACGAAGAAGAAGGACGAGGCCGATACCAAGGCGCTGCCCATGGGCGCCGCCGATGGGGCGACCGGCCTGCCCGGCCAGATCATCACCACGCCGGATGGCTCGAAGATGGTCGTGAATCCCGAGGGCACGGCCGTGCCGCTCGACGCCGCCGCGCTGGCTGCGCTGACCGCCGCGGGGATCGACGTCGCCAAGATGAACCCCGCGCTGACCCAGGATGGCGTCGAATATATGGCGCAGCTGCGGCCCGTGACGTTGGACGATATCGAACAGTCGACCCATCTGAACGAGCGTATCGTCAAGGTGCGCGGGTTCACCCGCGACAATCCGGCCCGCGCCGCACTCGCCATCCGTGACATGATCCGTACTTCGGAAGAGGAAGCCGCGTGACGACTGGTGCCGACTCCCCGCGCAGCTATACCGGTGTCGAGCGGGCCGCTGTCCTGATGATGCTGGTCGGCGAGGCCGAGGCCGCCGCCATCCTGCAGAAGCTGGACCCGGAGGAAGTCCGCGAGCTGGGCCGCGCCATGTATTCCATCGCCGATGTCAACGAGAGCGAGGTCGACGCCGTGCTCGACAATTTCGTCGGAGCGGCCCGCGCCCGCAACTCGATCGCCTTCCAGCCCAAGCCGATCGTGGAAAAGATGATGAACCGCGCGCTCGGCCCCGAACGGGCCGACAGCGTGCTGTCGCGCATCACTCCGGCCGAGGCGCAGTGCGAGATCGACATGCTCAAATGGCTCGACGCCGGCGACATCGCCAAGATCGTCGAGAAGGAACATCCCCAGATCGGCGCGGTGATCATCGCCAATTGCGATCCGGCGGTCGCGGGCCAGGTGCTCGAACTGCTGCCCGAGGTCATGCAGCCCGACATCCTGCACCGCGTCGCCCGGCTGGGCCCGGTGACGCCGCAGGCGGTCGAGACGCTGAACGCGGTCCTGCAACGCCGCAGCGGCGGTGGCGGCAATGGCGGCGGCAACGGCCTGGCCATGGGCGGATCGCGCGAAGCCGCCAAGATCCTGTCGAGCGCGCGCAAGGCGACCGAGCAGCGGGTCATGCCCAAGCTGTTCAAGATCGATCGCGACGTCGCCAAGCAGATCGAGGAGGCGCTGTTCATCTTCGAGAACCTGCTGGAGATGGACGACAAGAATCTCGGCACCCTCATCCGCAACGTCGATGGCGAAGTCCTTATCCGCTCGCTCAAGGGCGCGGACGAGGCGGCGCGCGAACGCTTCCTGGGCTGCATGTCGTCGCGCGCGGCGGCGGGCATCCGCGACGAAATGGAAGGTCGCGGGCCGATGAAGTTGTCGGAGGTTCTGGAGGCGCAGAAGGCGATGATCGCCGTCGCGCGCAACCTGGCCAAGGAAGGCACCATCATGATGGGCGGCGGGGAGGACGATTATGTCTGATTTCGTCGCGGGCTTCTCGGCCCGGCAGAATGCGGCCGCCGCCGCGCTGCAACAGGCCTTCACCCCGCCGGGCGGCTTTGCCCGCACCGACTTGCCGGGTCTGGCCGGTCTGGGCATCGACCTGGGTTCGGGGCCGATTTCGTTCCGGGCGCGCTCGCCCATGCCGGGCGGCCAGTCTGCCGCCGAACCGGCGGGCGAGGTCAAGCCGCGTCATTTCCACCCGGTCAACCGCGCCGAGAACCCGACCGACGGCTGGGACCCCTTTGCCGCGTGCGAAGCCGGTGCCGATCCTGCCGCCGATCCGATCGCGATGGCGCGCGCCGCCGGTCATGCCGACGGTTATGCCGAAGGTGTCGAGGCCGCCACCGCCGAGTTCCAGGCGCTGGCCGCCGGGCAGGCGCGCGACGGTCAGCTGCTCGACGGCATCACCCAGGCGCTGGCCGCACGCATCGACCGCGAGCTGATCGCGGGACAGCTGCGCCACACGGTCATGGCGCTCGTCACCCGGCTAGTGGGCGAGATCGGCATCGATGCCGACCGGCTGACCGCCCGGATCGAGGGGGCGGTCGACCTGCTGACCGATGCACAGGAATCGGCGATGCTGCGTGTCCACCCGGATGATGTCGCGCTGCTCGACGGTCGCCTGCCGCAGACCATCTTCCCGGTCGGCGACCCGACCATCGAGCGCGGCAGCTTCGTGCTGGAAAGCGCCTCCACCATCGTCGAGGACGGCCCGCGCCTGTGGCTCGACCAGCTTGCCGCCGTCATGGACAAGGTGCCCGTTCCCCAATGCTGAACCGCTTCGCCGCCGATTATCTGGATACGCTGGCGAGCGCGCATTTCGCGCCGCGCGCCACGGTCTGCGGCCGCCTGTCCTCCTATGACGGGCTGCTGATGGAAGCGGTCGGCCTGTCGCTGCCGGTCGGTACGGTCTGCGCCATCGGCGACGATCCCGAGACGCGCGTCGAGGCCGAGGTGATCGGGTTTCGCAACGGCCGCACGCTCCTGATGAATCTGGGCGGACCCGCCGCGCTCCTTCCGCGTGCGCCGGTGCGTCCGCTCGGCGCGCCGGGCGAGGCCGAGGTGGGCGCGGCAATGCTGGGCCGCGTGGTCGACGGGTCGGGCAAGCCGATCGACGGCCTGGGTCCCATTCGCGGCGCGGGCCGCTGGCCGCTGGCGGGCAAAATGCAGTCGCCGCTCGATCGCGGCCGGGTGCGCGAGCCGCTGGACGTCGGGGTGCGCGCGATCAACGGTCTGCTGACCATCGGCCAGGGCCAGCGCGTCGGCATCATGGCGGGCTCGGGCGTCGGCAAGTCGGTGCTGCTGGGCATGATGGTCCGCGCCGCGCGCGCCGACGTCATCGTCATCGGCCTGATCGGCGAGCGCAGCCGCGAGGTCGCCGACTTTCTGGAAACGAAGGTCGCAGGGGAGGCCCGCGCGCGTTCGGTCGTGGTCGCGGTCCCCGCCAACCATTCGCCCGTGCTGCGCATTCGCGGCGCCCTGCGCGCCACCGCCATTGCCGAAGCCTTCCGTGCCGAGGGCAAGAAGGTCCTCCTCATCATGGATTCGCTGACCCGCGTCGCCCATGCCGGTCGCGAGATCGGGCTGGCGCTGGGCGAACCCGCCTCCGCGCGCGGCTATCCGCCCTCCGCCATCGCGATGCTGCCCAATCTGATCGAGCGGGCGGGCGCGGATGCGCATGGCACCGGTTCGATCACCGCCATCTACACGGTGCTGGCGGACGGCGACGACGGCAATGATCCGGTCGTCGACTCGGCGCGCTCGATCCTGGACGGGCATATCGTGCTCAACCGCCATCTGGCCGAGCGCGGCGTCTATCCGGCGATCGATATCGGTCCCTCGGTCAGCCGCGTGATGACCGATATCGTCGGCAAGCCGCATGCCATGGCCGCACGCACGCTGCGCCGTCACCTGGCGACCTATGAGGAAAATCGAGATCTGGTGCTGATGGGTGCCTATCGCGCCGGGGCCGATCCCGCGATCGACGCCGCCATCGCCTGCCACCCGGCGGTGATGGAATATATCCGCCAGGATGCCGACGAGATCGTGCCGCTCGACCATGCGGTCGAGGAGCTGGTCGGCGTCTTCGGCCAGCCCGGCCTCTGATCCGAAGGTAATTTGTAATGGCCACCCGGCAACAGACGATGCTGAACCGGCTCCACCGGGTCCGTACGTTGCAACTCAACCTGACCCGTGCCGACGAAGCCCGCGCGCAGGAGCGGGTCGCGACCGAACAGCAATTGTCGCAGCGTATCGCTCAGCTGGTCGAGGCGGTGTCGCCCATCGCCGCGCCCGCCACCGCTGCCGCTTCGTTGATGGCGAGCGCGCATTTTCGCGGCCGCCTGCTCGAATCGGCGGAGGCCGCCGCCTCGCGCGTCACCGTCGCCGAGCGGCGCGCGGAGCAGGCCGCCGAACAGACGCGCGAAGCCAAGCGCGATCAGACCGCCGTCGAAAAGCTGCTGGAACGCGCCCGTGCCGCCGCGATCCGTGCCGAAATGCGCGCGCTGGAGGACATGCCCGCTGCCGGTCCGCGCCGCTCGCAAAACCGGCACGATCCTTGCTGATGCTGGCCTGTCATGTCAGCCATTTCATCTTTCCTTGCGCCCGACGCACCGCCGCCCAGCCGGACGGCATCGGCCCGAACGCGGCCCGATAGCGGCACGGCAACCGGCCAACCCACGAGTTTTGCTGACTTTTTGAACGCCAAGTCGAATGCGGCCATCCCGGCCGACGACAAGGCCGTCCATATCGTCGGCCGGGCGCTGACCGATGGCGACGCGGATCGGGACGACACGCCGGCAACAGCCGACGGTGAAGCGGCAGCGCAACCCGGCAACGTCTTGCCGACCTTGGCCTTGCCCCTGCCCTTGCCGGTCACGCCCGATCCAACCGCACCTGTAGCAGCGACGGACAGCCCGGTTACCGTGACGGTCGCCAGCGCCACCGTCGCGGTCACGGCAACCCGCGCCGAGCCGTCGCTCGCCCCGCAGCTTGTCCCCGTGGCATCATCGCCGGGCAACGCGACAGGTTTGCCGTCGTCCGACATGGCCCTGTCGCTGGTCGACGGCGCACCAGTCCGTCCGGCCACGAACCCCATTGACGCGCAGCCTGTGCAGCCGACCGACGCAGCTCCGCCCTTGGTTGAGTCCACGACAGCGCGTCCGGCCGTCAGCCCCATCGACGCGCTATCCGTACCGCCGTCGATGGTTGTTCCGCTCGACGCCAGCACCACGGCCAAGCCCACAATCGACCCGACGATTCTGCAAACACTGCGCCAGACCACGGCATTGCCGCTCACCACCGCCGCCCTCGCGACGCCAGCGACGACGCCTGCGTTCCGGCTGGTCGCGATGCCGATGGCAGCGCCAACGGCGCCACCCAGCCTGCCGAGCGGTCCGCTGACGGTGACCCAGCCTGCCCAGGCCAGCGCGACCATCGGTTTGCTAGCGGCGGTGATGCCCCGGACCGTGCCGCCCGCCACACCGCCCGCGCCGGACGTCACGATGACCGTGATCGCACCGGACCGCGCCGCCGCGACGCTCGACAGCCAGACCGTCACAGGAACCACCCCGCCGCTCGCCATGGCGACCCTGCCCAGCGGTCCGCTGACTGTGACCCAGCCAGGCCAGGCGTCGGCAATGGTCGGGATACTGGCGGGGGCGCTGCGCGACCGGTCGACAACCAAGGCACGCGAAGAGGACCCGATCGACGGTCTCACGACCGCCACGACCAGCACCCTCGATCCCACCGCGCTGGCGACCGCCGAGCTGGCGCGTCCCGTGACCGCCACCAGCGCGGCCGATCAAAAGCCGCTCGACATGACGCAGGCGCATTGGCCGCAGGGCATGATCGAGCGCATCGACCGAATGCGCGAGGATGCCGCCACCGCCGACACGCGGATTCAGCTGTCGCCCGACGCGCTGGGCGGGATCGCGGTCGCGATTCGCCATGACGCGGGCGGCACGCATCTGCACTTCACCGCCGAGCAGGCGCAGACCGCCACGATGCTGGCCGATGCCCATGCGACGCTCGCCCGGCTGGCCGAGGACAAGGGAATGCGGCTGGGCGACACGGCCGTTGCGACGGGCGGCATGGCGGGGTCCGATATGGGCCAGTCGATGCGCGACCAGCGCGCGCCCGCGCAGCCCGTGCCCGTGATGCCGACCCGGCCGCGCAGCCCGGATACCAGTCTTTCCGACGAGGCGGAGGCCGGATCGTCCGCCACCACCTCTCCCACCACCCCATCCACCCGAATCGCCTGAGGAACTGAGCAATGAGCGACGCGAAAGACACATCCGCCGAAGACGCGCCCAAGAAGAAGAAGGGCAAACTCGGCAAGATCATCATCATGGTCGTCGGCGTGCTCGTCCTGCTGGGCGGCGGTGTCGGCGCGGGCCTCTATGCCGCCAGCTCCGGGCTGATCGGCGGCCATGGCGGCTCCGAGAAGGACAAGGCCGCCAAGGAGGAAGCCGAGGCCGATGCCAGCCATCCGGGTCCCAAGCTGGTTCCCAAATCCGAGCAGAAGCGTGCCGGAGCCGAGGGTGAGGGCGGCGAAGGCGGTCATGGCGGCGGCGAAGGTGGCGGCCATGGCGAGGGCGGCGAAGGCGGCGACAAGCACGAGAATGTCGGCATGAAGACGCCGGTCGGCGACGGGGGCGAGCGTTATGCCTCCAACTATTACCAGCTGCCCAAGGACTTCACCTCGAACCTGCGCGACTCGGTGCATATCGTCCAGGTCGGCCTCGCCGTCTCGACCCCCTATGACGATACGGTCATCAACAATCTGAAGACCAACGACCTGGCCGTCCGCTCGGCGATCCTGATGACCCTGGGCGATGCCAGCGAGGACATGGTGACCTCGGGCGATGGCAAGCGCCAGCTGCAACGCCGCCTGGTGGACTCGATCAACGAGATTCTTCGCCAAAAGGAGGGATTCGGCGGCATCGCTAACGTCTACTTTACCAATTTCGTTGTTCAGTGAGGCATGGTTAACGCCGCCCCTCAGGTTGAACGACGCGAACGCGCCCGTGATCAGTATGTCGCTGATCACGGCGTGCTGGGTTCGCACAAGATCAATCCGTTCGGCGACCTCCACACGATGCAGCATCTGTCCGCGCGCCTGGCGCGGACGTTGCGTGGATTGTTCGAATCGCTCCTGCGCGAGGAACTGCGCTGCTGGGCCGAGCCGCTGGTCGTCCAGCGCTTTTCCGATTACCGGGCCGAGCGTGGCGACGGCCTGAGCGCCTGGCTGCCGATGGTCATGACGTCGATGAACGGCATGACCAACGATGCCCAGGCCCTGATCGTCATCGAGGGCGGTTTCGGCCTGTCTCTGATCGACCTGTTCTTCGGCGGCACCGGTGCGGTGCCCGATCCGCTGCCGCCCGAATTCTCACCCGCGGCCGAGGCGATGGTGACCCAGCTGGGCGACATGATGGCGACACCGATGCGCAACGCCTGGGAATCGCTCGCCCGGCTCGACTTCCGCGCCGGTCGCCCCGAATCCTCGCCCGCCCTGCTGTCGGGGATCGAAGCTGAGGACGCGATGATCGTCACCCGTTTCGGCATCGCGCGGCAGGATCGTCGCCCCTCGATGCTCGACATCCTCTATCCGGTCAGCGCGCTGAAGCCGCATGGCTCCGCCCTGACCGGCAAGGTCGTCGACAAGCAGGGCGAGGCGCATCCCACCTGGCGCGGCGACCTGACCCGTGCGGTCATGACCGTGCGCTTCCCGGTCCGCTCGGTCCTGGCCGAACCCGTCGTGCCGCTCAGCCGCCTGATGGAGCTGAAGACCGGTGACGTGATCCCGATCAGTTTCGGCCCGGAAGTGCCGGTGATGGTCGGTGGCGACCTGCTCGGCACGGGCACCGTCGGCACCTCCAACGGCCGCGCCGCGGTCCAGCTTACCTCGCTCGCCCGCCCGCCCGAGGCGATCGCGCAATCCTACGAAGGACATCACGAATGAACGACATGGCCGGGGGTTTCCCCGTCGACACATCGGTCGCGGCCAATTTCCGGCTGCTCCAGGATGTCGACGTCAAGCTGACCGTAGAGATCGGCTCGACCCAGCTGTCGCTGCGCGAGCTGCTGGCGCTGTCCGAATCGAGCGTCATCGAGCTGGACCGCCAAGCCAATGAGCTGCTCGACGTGCTGGTCAACGGCACGCTGATCGGCCGCGGCGAGGTGGTGACGGTCGGCGACCGCTTCGGCGTGCGCATGACCGAGCTGGTCAACCCCGACAAGCGCGGCTGATCCATCCCATGCTCTGGTCCTATATCCTGAAACTGGTCGTCCTGCTGCCGCTGATCTGCGGCCTGATGATCGGGTGCCTGTACCTCTGGCGGCGGCTGGAAAGCCGGATGCCGGGGCGGCCCGCGACGCGGCTGATCCAGGTCCGCGAGACGATGATGATCTCGCCCGGCCTGCGCCTGGCGGTCATCGAGTTCGAGGGACGCAACCTGCTCGTCTCGGTCGGGCGCGGCGGTGTCCAGCTGGTCGACAAGGTCGAGGGCAAGGGCCCCGCGACGCCGGTCACGCCGACGCCGATGGAGCCGATGACCGCGCGCGGCCGTGACTTCGTGTCGCGCTTCGCACCCAAGAAGTTCGACCAGTGAGCATTTCCGTCACCCGCCGGGGCACCGGCCCCGCGCTGATCCGCACGCGCCAGGATGCACGCCCTTCGCGCAGCCTGAAGCCGCTGTGGATACTCCTCGCCCTGTTGCTGGCCTTCGTCATCGCGATGCCTGCCTTTGCCCAGGCGACGCCCACCGCCGCGCCGGTCGCGGCCCCGGCCGCCGCTCCGGCTCCCGGAGTAGGCGACGCGGTCGATCGCGCGATCGGCCAGCTGGGCGGTGGTGCCAATGGCGGTTCGGGATCGCTGAGCCTGTCGCTCCAGGTCCTGATCATCATGGGCCTGCTGACGATCCTGCCGGGCATCATCCTGATGATGACCAGCTTTACCCGGATCGTCATCGTGCTCGCCATCCTGCGCCAGGCGCTGGGCCTGCAACAGACCCCGCCCAACCAGGTGCTGATCGGCCTGTCGGTCTTCCTGTCGCTGTTCATCATGGCGCCGACCATCAACCAGATGAACACGCAAGCCATCCAGCCCTATGCCGAGGGCAAGCTGCCCGGCACCGAGATGATCAAGGCCGCCGGCGCGCCGCTCCACGCCTTCATGGCCAAGCAGACCCGGATCAAGGACGTGACGATGTTCGCCGAAATGGCGAAGTCGGGCCCCTATGCCAGCCCCAACGACATTCCCTATTCGGTCCTGCTGCCCGCCTTCGTCACCTCGGAGCTGAAGACCGCGTTCCAGATCGGCTTCTTGATCTTCCTGCCCTTCATCGTCATCGACCTGGTGGTCGCCACCGTGCTGATGGCGCTGGGCATGATGATGCTATCGCCCTCGATCATCTCGCTGCCGTTCAAGCTGCTGCTGTTCGTGCTGGTCGATGGATGGGCGCTGACCATGGGCAGTTTGGCCAACAGTTTCGCGACTTAAGGGGCCGCGCGACTCGCATTCCTCCCCTGCAAGGGGGGGTGTCGCCCTATCGAGAGCGGGACACCCCTCCGTCAGGCCTTCGGCCTGCCACCTCCCCTTGCAGGGGAGGAATGGTTGGAATGGCCCGATGGAAGCCCTTCGTTAACCATTTTTGCCTCATAATCCGTTCAGCCCGAGCGAAGTCGAAGGCCACGGGAAATCTCTCCCACGGAAGCACCGACGCATCATGGACGCCGAATATTTCCTGACGCTGGCCAACCAGACCATGTGGGTGCTGGCGCTCGCCGCCGCGCCGATCCTGTTGCCGGTGCTGGTGTCGGGCCTGGTCATCGGCATGGTGCAGGCCGCGACCTCGATCAACGAGCAGACCTTGTCCTTCGTGCCCAAGCTGATCGTCGTCGCCGTGTCGATCCTGATCTTCGGCAGCCTGATCATGGGCCTGCTGAGCGACTTCACCGTCAGCATGTTCGAGCGCATCCCGGACCTGGTCAAGTAATCGCATGCTGGGCTTCGGCCTCTCGATCGAGCCGCAGGCCTGGGCGATCCTGTTCATCATGATCCGGGTCGGGGCGGCGTTCATCACCGCGCCCGTGTTCGGCGCGGTGTCGATCCCCCTGCCCGTGCGCATCAGCCTGGCCGGGGCCATCGCCTTTCTGGTCAACATGGCGCACCCCGTCGTGCCGCCGCCCGTGATCTTCGCGGTCCCCACCATCATGGCCGTCGTCGCCGAGGCGATCGTGGGCCTGGCGCTCGGCCTGATCCTGCAGGTCGCCTTCACCGCCCCCCTGGTCGCCAGCGAACTGATCGGCGGGTCGATGGGCATCAACTTCGCCGCTACGATCGATCCGCTCAACGGGCGGTCGACCCAGGCGCTGGGCCAGTTCTTCACGGTGATGCTGACCCTGTTGTTCCTGTCGGTCGACGGGCACCTCGTCCTGGTCGACACGATTGTCAAAAGCTATACGGCGCTGCCGCCCGGCCAGGCATGGATGGGTCCGGCGCAGTTCCGGGCGATCGCGCTGTTCGGCTCCTACGCCTTTTTGGCGGGGCTGTTGCTGGCGCTGCCGGTCGGGTTCCTGCTGCTGTGCCTGAACCTCGTCATGGGGATGATGAGCCGCGCGGCTCCCTCGCTCAACCTGTTCTCGGTCGGCCTGCCCGCCTCGCTGACCATCGGCGTCATCGCCATCGCCATCGCCTTCCCCGCCATGGGTGACTATATGCTGGTCATCATCCGCGAGGGCCTTGCCGCCACCGAAACGCTGGTGCTCGGCTGATGTCGGAGGGCGGCGAAAAGACAGAAGCCCCAACCCAAAAGCGCCGCCAAAAGGCGCGCGAGGATGGGCAGATCCTGCGCAGCAAGGACCTTGCGGCGGCGCTGGTGATGATGGCGGGTATCGCCTGGCTGATGTTCGCAGGGCCGACGCTGATCGGCGCGTGCAAGGCGGTGATGGCGACGAGTTTCCAGTTCACCCATGCCGATGTCGAGGATTTCGAGCCCTTCCGCCCGCTGGTCGAGGCAGGGTGGAAGATCCTGCCCTCGATGGCATCGCTGTTCGCGGTCACCGTCGTCGCGACCATCGCGTCGCAGGCGGGCCTCGGCTCGCTGCAGTTCAATCCCAAGGCGATCGCGCCCAAACCGTCCAAGCTGAACCCCGCCTCGGGCCTGAAGCGCATCTTCGGGCCGCAGGGGTGGACCGAACTCGGCAAGTCGCTGGTGAAGGTCGTGCTGCTCGGCGCGATCGGCGCGTACATGTTGTGGCGCACCACACGCCCGACGCTGGGCCTGGCGCAGAGCGACATCAACGGCGCGATCGGCGAGCTGGGCGGCACCTTCATCACCATCCTGCTGGTGATGGGGTTCGGCCTGATCCTGATCGCCGGGTTCGACGTGCCGATCCAGATCTTCCAGCTGTTCTCCAAGCTCAAGATGACCAAGCAGGAGATCAAGGACGAGCATAAGGAAGCCGAAGGCAGTCCCGAGGCCAAGGGGCATATCCGCGCCAAGCAGCGCGAGATGTCGCAGCGGGCGGTGCGCGCGGCGGTCAAGGAAGCGCATGTCATCCTGACCAACCCGACCCATTTCGCCGTCGCGCTGCGGTACGAGCGCGGCCAGGACGAGGTGCCGGTGGTGGTGGCCAAGGGACGCGGCGCGACCGCACTGGCCATTCGCGAACTCGCCGCCGAGCTGGATACGCCGGTGCTCGAATATCCGCAGCTGGCTCGTGCGGTCTATTATACCAGCCGCGAGGGCCAGGAGGTTCGCCCCGACCTGTATCAGGCGATCGCGGTCGTCCTTGCCTTCGTCTTCGGCCTCAACGCCGGGGCGGGCGGCACGTCGCAGCCGCCGGTCGAGGTGCCGGTCGGCGCCCGCTTCGACGAAAACGGCGTCGCCCAATGACGGGTTCGCTCACGCTGAAACCGTTCGGTTCGTCGCATCCCGCTAAATCTTCTCGCCGGCGGGCCGTTAACGATGGTGAACCCGTGTCGGAGCCCCGTCGATGACCACCATTTCCTCGACTTCCTCAGCGTCGTCGACCCCGACGCCGACACCATCGACGACCGATGCGACCAAAACCGCCGCCCAGGCGCTGTTCAATTCGTTGCAGGCCGGTTCGGGCATCGACCTGTCCACCTTGGTCCCCGGCCTGATCCAGGCCCAGTTCGCCAGCCGCAACGCCGCCCTGAAGGCGAAGGCGGACACCTTGACCGCGCAGATTTCGGCGACCTCGACGATCATGAGCTCGATCACCGACTTCGCCAGCTCGCTCGCGTCGATCGCCAGCGGCGGCACGCTGGCGACGCAGGCGACCAGCAGCAATTCGTCCGTGCTGAGCGTGACGACCCAGGCGGGCGCGAAACTGTCCGGCCTGTCCAAGTCGATCACGGTCAGCGCGCTGGCGACCGCGCAGACCAGCGTCACCAAGAACAGCTATGACCGGACCGCCTCGATGGGCACCGGCAAGCTGACCATTCAGGTCGGGTCGAACTCCGCGGTCGACGTGACGTTCGCGGACGGCTCCAAGCCGACGATCGACCAGGTCGCATCGCAGATCAACGCGGCCAAGACCGGCGTGACCGCCTCGGTCATCTCCGACGTCGACGGCAAGGCCTATCTGTCCTTCACCGGGCCCACCGGCTCGGCCAACAGCTTCACCATCAGCGCGACGGAGGGGGATCAGGCCGGCCTGTCCAATTTCGCGGTGGGCAATAACGCGACCACCACGAACAACGTCTCCACTGCGGCCAATGCTCAGATGAAGGTCGATGGCGTGTCGATCCAGCGCGCCAGCAACAGCTTCAGCGATCTGGTGCCGGGCGTCGTCATGACGCTGAACGCGGTGTCGACCTCGGCCGTCTCGCTGACCGGCACCACGCCGACCGACGCGCTGACCTCGATCGTCTCGCAGTTCGTCACGACCTATAACGACAAGATCGGCGAGTTGAACAAGGAGCTCGATCCCCAGAATGGCGACCTGCGCTCCAACGTGGCGGCGCGCTCCCTGGCCGTGTCGCTGGGGCGGCTGACCACGGCGAAGATCGTACCCGGCGACCCCAATTCGCCTGGCCCGAAGACGCTGGCCGATCTGGGCGTGGGCACCAACAAGGACGGCACGCTGAAGGTCGATGCGACGCGGCTTTCAAAGGTGATGGCGCAATATCCCGATGCGGTGGAACAGATGTTCCAGTCGAGTGGCGACAATCTGATCGGCCTGTCGGCGCAGCTGAACAGCATCCAGATGTCGGCGACCAGCACGATCTACGGCCTGGGGGCGACGGCAAGGCAGTTGAACCAGGATCAAAGCGCCAACACGCTGGCCCAGAGCAATCTGGCCGATGACCAGAGCAGCGCCCAGGATCGGATGACCGCGCAATTCTCGGCGATGAATGCACGCGTCGCCAGCTACAAGTCGACGCAGAGCTTCATAGACCAGCAGGTCAAGATGTGGACGAAGAGCAACTGATATGGGTTACGCAACCGGACTGCTCGCCGACCCTGCGGCCACCTATCGCCAGATCGACGTCGTCGGCCGCACCGCGACCGCGGACGGGCCCGAACTGGTCCAGCTTCTGTACGAGGAACTCATCTCGTCGCTCCGCTCGGCCGCCTGGGCGACCGAACATGGCCAGCTCGCGCGCAAGAGCGAGCGGGTAACGCGCGCCACCGCGATTCTGTTCGCGCTGGAGGCCGGGCTCGATTTCGAGAATGGCGGCGACATATCGATCACCTTCGCCAAGCTCTATACGGGTGCGCGACGGCAGATCGTCGAAGGTTCGCTCGACCAGAATCCGCAGGTGTTCCGTGACGTCGCCGCCAGCATCGCCGACATCGCCGAGGCGTGGGAAACCGTGCGTCAGATGAACAAGAAGAAGGCGGTATAAGGGGCGGCTCCGTTCCGCGCGCGAGGACCGTCGGCCCCGGCCCTTACCGCCGGAACCAGTGGCGCTGGACGAAATAGATGACGATCCCCGCCGCGATGGCGGCGCATGATCCCAGGATCGCGTCGAACGCCCAGGGCTCTTCGGCATAGGGCAGGTTCTTGACGTTCATCCCGTATAATCCGGTGATGAAGGTCAGCGGCAGGAACACCATCGCGACGATCGAGATGAGCAGCGCGCGATTGTCGATCTGTTCGGCGCGCATGTCGCTGAGCGTTTCGTGGATCAGCGCGGCGCGTTCGCGGATCGATTCCAGCTCCTCGGCCATGCGCGCCGCCCGGTCGGCGGCGGCGGACAGGTGCAGCCGGTCGTCATCGGCCAGCCAGTCGCCGGGCAAGGCCGCCAGCTTTTCCAGCGCCGCCCGCTGCGGATTGAGGAAGCGGCGATAGCCGATTGCGGCGACGCGCACCCGACTGACCGTGCGGCGCAGCTGGAAGACGCGGTGCTCGTCCAGCTGCTCCTCGCATCCGTCGAGTTCGTCGCCCAGATTGGCGACATCCGGGTCCATATCGCTGGTGATCGCGGTGGCGAAGGCGGTGATCAGGTCGCCCGGATCGGCGACCCGGCCCTCCTCCACCTCCTTGCGCACCGTATCGACCGCCACCAACGGGCGGCGGGTAACCGAATAGACCTTGCCCTTCACCGCCCAGATGCGGACCGAGGCGAGCATGTCCGACCCGTCCAGCGGCTCGCTGCTCCGCCCGCGCAGGTTCAGGAACGCCCCCTCGCCCACCGCCTCGCAGCGCGGCCGCGTCTCGGTCGCGGTCAGCGAGTCAATGACATAATCCGCCAGATGCGCCGAATCGCGCAGCCAGCGCTGCGCCACCGCATCATTGGTTTCCAGATGCACCCAGACCAGCCGCGCCTTGGCCTCCACCGCCTCGCGGATCGGGATGGGAGCGGCGTGGCCCTGATCGATGCGATAGGCAAAGCCGGTCATGCGGAAACGTCCATGGCGAGGTCGACGATCTGCCCCTCGCCGGGGTCCGCCGGGATCGCGTCGCAGGCGATCCGCACCGCATCGGCGCGGGCGCGGTCGAGAATGGCGGGCGGCACATCGGCGCGGTGATAGACCCGGTCGGCCGCCGCCAGTGCCCGCGCCTGGCGCAGGGTCAGGTCGTCGGGATCGGTGGAGGTGAGGACGAACGCCGCCACCTCGGCCGTCGGACGGTCGGCCTGCGCCAGCCAGCCCGCGACATCGGTCTGTCCCACCAGCGGATCGAGCACGCCGCCCGGCGACAGCGCCGCACCGATCGCCCGCCGCCGCTCCGCGCCATCGGGAAAGCGGGCGCGCAGGGCGCTGCGGGCGGCATATAGCCCCTCGGCCAGCATACCCAGCCCGGCGGGGAGCAACGTCTCCAGCCGCTGGCGCAGCGCCGCCGCCAGCCCGGCCGACACGCCGCCAGTGCCGATCGCGACGATCACCGGCCCGCGCTCGACAATGGCGGGCAGGGTGAAGTCGCACGCCGCCGGACGGTCGACCGCGTTGACCAGTACCCCACGCGCCTTCAGCCGGGCGATGGCGGCTTGCGCTTCGTCCTCATCCTCGATCGCGACGATGGCGAGCGCGGCCTGCGCGTCCTCGCCAACGACCTGCGCCCCGGCGCGGTCGAGCAGACGGCGCTTGGCCTCAGCGGGCTCGCCCTCGCCCAGCAGGATCACCGGGCGGCCATTCAGCCGCACGAACAGCGGCAAGCTGGCGAGGCTCACCTATTCCTCCCCTGTAAGGGGAGGGGGACCAGCGAAGCGGGTGGAGGGGTGTCCTGCTATCGAGAGGGGTGACGCTCCTCCGTCAGGCCTGACGGCCTGCCACCTCCCCTTACAGGGGAGGAAGGCAGCATATGCCGTCACTTCTTCAGCCACTCCGGCACGCGCTCGGCGGCGATGATCGTCTCGGCGGCGATGCGGTCGGCCACGACGGCGAAGCGGTCGCCCTCGACCATGACTTCGGGGACGAGCGGACGGCTGTTATAGGTCGACGCCATGGTCGCGCCATAAGCCCCGGCGGTACGGAACACGGCGAGGTCGCCCGACTTCACCGCGTCGATCTCGCGGTTCATGCCGAAGGTATCGCCCGTCTCGCACACCGGCCCCGCGATATTCGCCATCATCGTCTCACCGGTCGGCTTCACCGCGACGAATTCGTGATGCGCGTCGTACAGGGCAGGCCGCATCAGGTCGTTCATTGCCGCATCGACGATGACATACGGATTGGCGACGCCGGGCTTCACCCAGACGACTTCGGTCGCCAGCACCCCGGCATTGCCCGCGATCACCCGGCCGGGCTCGAACATCAGCTCGACGTCCCAGTCCTTGGTCACGCGCGCCACCATCTCGCCATAAGCGGCGGGTGCAGGCATCACGTCGCCCGGCTTGTACGGCACGCCCAGGCCACCGCCAAGGTCGACGCGGGTGATGCGATGCCCTGCGCCGCGCAGCTCGGCGACCAGTTCGCCGACGCGCTTATAGGCGGCCTCCAGCGGGGCGAGGTCGCCCAGCTGGCTGCCGATGTGGCAGGCGACACCCTTCAGATCGATGCCGGGCAGGCCCGCCAGTCGGTCGAACATGCCGAGCGCCTGGTCGATCGGCACGCCGAATTTGTTTTCCTTGCGGCCCGTGGAGATCTTGGCGTGGGTGCCCGCATCGACGTCCGGGTTCACCCGCAGCGTGGCGGGCGCGACGAGGCCGCGCTCATGCGCCAGCTCGGCAAGGACCGCGCCCTCTTCCTCCAGCTCCAGGTTGAACTGGCCGATCCCGGCTTCCAATGCGGCGACCAGCTCGGCGCGGGTCTTGCCGACGCCCGAGAACACGATGTCCTCCGCCTTCATCCCCGCCGCCAGCGCCCGGCGCATCTCGCCGACCGAGACGACGTCCGCGCCATAGCCTTCGTCGGCCAGCACGCGGAGCACGGCGAGGTTCGGGTTCGCCTTGATCGCATAGGCCAGATGGACGCGCGGCAGGGCGCTCAGCCCCTCGCGGAACACCTGCGCATGACGACGGAAGGTCGAGGCGGAATAGATGTAGACCGGCGTGCCGACTTCGGCGGCGATCCGGGATACGGGCACATCCTCCACATGGAGTTCGCCGTTCGAAAAGTGAAAATGGTCCATCAGCGGGGGGGCAAATCGAATTCGTCCGAACGCCGATCCTGCGACTGGGTCATCAGTTCATCGGAGCGTTGCGGGCGTTGTTGGGGGGTGGCCGTCAGCAATTGCTGCGGCGTCGGGGTCGCGGTGGCGCCGCGCGGCGCGACCGGCAGGCTCTCGCCCTTGGCCGGTTGCAGCCGGTTGGCCGCGCCGCAGCCGGTCAGCGCCAGCGCGACCAGCAGGGCGAGCGCGGGCTTCATGCCCGCAGGCCCCGTGCGGTCGCGATGGCGGCGCGGACATTGGCGGGCGCGGTGCCGCCGAAGCTGACCCGGCTGGCGACCGAGGCATCGACCGACAGCACGTCATAGATGCTCTCGTTGATGCGCGCGTCGATGCCGGTCAGATCGTTGATCGACAGCTGGTGCAGCATCACGCCCTTCTCCTCGGCTAGCTTCACGGCGCGCCCCGTAATGTGATGCGCCTCGCGGAAGGGGATACCGCCGACCCGCACCAGCCAGTCGGCCAAGTCGGTCGCGGTCGAGAAGCCCGCCTCCGCCACAGCCCGCATCCGCTCGGTGCGGAAGGTCGCGCTCTGGACCATGCCGGTCATCGCCGCGATCGACAGCGCCAGCAGGTCGTGCGCCTCGAACACGGGCGGCTTGTCGTCCTGCATGTCCTTGGAATAGGCGAGCGGCAGGCCCTTCATCGTGACCATCAGGCTGGTCATGCAGCCCATGATCCGCCCCGCATGGCCGCGCACCAGCTCGGCCGCGTCGGGGTTGCGCTTCTGCGGCATGATCGAGCTGCCGGTCGACCACTGGTCGCTGAGCGCGACGAAGCCGAAGGGCTGCGACGCCCAGAGCACGAACTCTTCGGCCAGCCGCGACAGGTGCAGCGAGCAGTTGGTCGCCGCCTGCAGATAGTCGATGGCGAAGTCCCGGTCGCTGACCGCGTCGAGCGAGTTGCGCGTCGGCTCGTCGAAGCCCAGCGCCTGCGCCGTCATGTGGCGGTCGACCGGAAAGCCCGTTCCCGCCAGCGCCGCCGAACCCAGCGGGCACTGGTTCATCCGTGCCCGCGCCGCGACGAAGCGGCTGGCGTCACGCACGATCATCTCGTGATAGGCCATCAGGTGATGGCCCAACGTCACCGGCTGCGCGGATTGCAGGTGCGTGAAGCCCGGCATCACGCTGTCGGCATGCTCTTCGGCCCGCGTCAGCAACGCATTCCGCAAAGCCCCGAGCGCCGCCAGCGTCTCGTCGATCGCGTCGCGCACCCACAGGCGGAAATCGGTCGCCACCTGGTCGTTGCGCGACCGCGCGGTGTGCAGACGCCCCGCAACCGGGCCGATCAGCGCGGCCAGCTTCGCCTCGGTCTGCATATGAATGTCTTCGAGGGTCAGGTCCTCGGACACGCCGTTGGCAGCATAATCCTCGGCGACCTGGTCCAACCCGGCGGAAATCGTTGCGGCGTCCTCGGCCGAGACGATGCCCTGTTTGCCCAGCATCGCGACATGCGCTTTCGACCCGGCGATGTCCTGTTTCCACAATCGCTTGTCGAAGGGGATGGACGCGTTTATCTCGCGCATCACTGCGGCGGGACCTTCTGCGAAGCGCCCGCCCCACATTGCGTTGGAGCCGCCCATGTCGTCGCGTACCGTGATCGCCTGTCTCCTGGGGCTGATGGTCGCCGGGTGCGATAAGCAAAGCCCCGCCCCGGAGCAAGCCGCCAACACCACCAGCGGGGAAGTTTCGAGCGGCGAAGTCACGGGGGGCGAGGTCGCTTCCTCCACCCCGCAAGCCCCCAAGCCCGCCGGAGCGGTCGACCGCAGCCACAAGGGCGAGGCCGCGCCGACGCTGGGCTTCACCACGCTGGACGGCAAGCCCGCGACGCTGGCCGATTTTCGGGGCAAGCCGGTGCTGGTCAACCTCTGGGCGACCTGGTGCGGGCCGTGCATCGCCGAGATGCCGACGCTGGCCGCCACCGCCGCACGGCTGAAGGGCAAGGTCGCGGTCATCGCGGTCAGCCAGGACCTGGACGGGTCGAAGGTCGCGCCCTTCCTGGCGGGCAAGAAGCTCGACGCCCTGCCCGTCTATCTCGACCCGAAGATCGGGCTGAGCACCCATTATCACGCCAACCTGCCGACCACGATCCTGTTCGACAAGAGCGGTCATGAACTGTGGCGCGTGACCGGCGGCTTCGACTGGGCCGGGGCCGAAGCAGGAAAATTATTGGCCGAGGCCTGAAAAACGGCGGAACCAATGCGGCAAGGCGGCGTTCGACGTCGCTTGAGCGTCGTACCCGATACCTAAAAAAAGCCCCGCCCGGCCAAGGCCGAGCGGGACAGGCTGGGGTAAACAGTCTCGTAATCGGGTCGGGGCGGCGCTCATGGCGGCACCATGCTCCGCACGGCGCCCCTACGGGCTCTTTTTGACGAACGCGCGACACATGGCCGCTCCCGTCATCCGGTGAGTGAAAATCAGTCGCGCAGCAGGCAAGGAACGCCACTGCACCATAGGATCATTCAAGGCCCCCCTCGCGATCTGATTGATGGAATATCATAAAATCGGACCTTCGTCCATTATAATATACCATTTTTAGCAACTGAAGGCGCTGTCGCAACCGATCGCCGCATGTTGCGTTGCACAACAGCCCGAACATGCGAAGCGCTGTCCGGCCTTGTCCGCCATGAGAGGTGCCGATGCACGCCAATCGTCGAGAACTGGTTGCGGCCTTTGCCGCCTTGGGCCTCGCGCCCGCCATTGCCGGTCGCGCCCCCGCCCAGGCCGCGCCCGCAGGCGTCAAGCTGGGCAAGCCCGAGCCCTTTTCCTGGGACGCCCTTCAATCGCGCGCCGAGTCGCTTGCGCGACGCCCCTATCGCCCGCAAGCCAAGGTCGAGGCCGCCGCCGCGATCGACTATGACGCGGTCGGCACCATCCGCTACCGCGACGATCAGACGCTGGCGGGCGGCATCCGCCTGTTCCCGCTCGGCCGCTACGCCCCCAACCCGGTCGGCATCCATATCGTCGAAGGCGGACAGGCCCGTACCGTCCCCTTTTTTCCTTCGCTCTTCACAGCCGAGGCAGGCCACGCGCCGCCGCTGGGCATTGCCGGTTTTCGGGCGATGACGGCGGACGGGAAGAGCGACTGGCTGGCCTTTCAGGGCGCGTCCTATTTCCGCACGGCGGGCGCGCAGGACCAATATGGCCTGTCGGCGCGGGGTATCGCCATCGACACCGGGATCGACGGACGCGAGGAATTTCCCGCCTTCACCGATTTCTGGATCGAGCGGACGGGAACGCAAAGCTACACTGTCCATGCGCTGCTCGACGGGCCGAGCGTCACCGGCGCGTACCGAATCGAGTCGGCCAAGGGCGCGGGCGGGGTGGAGCAACGCATCTCCGCCGTCCTGTTCTTCCGCCGCGATGTCGAGCGGCTGGGTATCGCGCCCGCGACCAGCATGTTCTGGTATGGCGAGGGCAACCGTGCGGGCGGCAGCGACTGGCGGCCCGAGATTCACGATTCCGACGGTCTAGCGTTGCTGACCGGTGCGGGCGAGCGGTTGTGGCGGCCGCTGGTCAATCCACCGCGTCCCACGCTCGACAGTTTCGCCGACACCAATCCGCGCGGCTTCGGCCTGCTCCAGCGCGACCGGGCGTTCGACCATTATCAGGATGACGGTGCCTTTTACGACCGCCGCGCGAACCTGTGGGTCCAGCCACAAGGCGATTGGGGCCGGGGCCAAGTGATGCTCTATGCCTTTCCCACCGCGTCCGAGACGGTCGACAATATCGTCGCCTTCTGGAACCCCGCCGACGCGCCCAAGGCCGGGCAGAAGCGGCAGTTCGATTACCGGTTGAGCTGGGGATCGACCGACCCGACCATCGGGCCCGCGGCCGCCCATGCGGTCGACAGCTGGACCGGGGCCGCGGGACGCCCGGGTGCCGAGCCGACGCCCGGCGCGCGCAAGCTGGTCGTGGATTTCGTCGGCCCGGTACTCGCCGGGCTCGACCGGCAGAGCGGCGTGACGGCCGAGATCGGGGTCTCGCGCGGCAAGCTGTTGACCCAGGCCGCCTATCCCGTGGTCGGGCAGGCCAATCGCTGGCGCGTCACCGCCGATATCGCGCCCGAGGGACAGGGCCCGGCGGACGTTCGCCTGTTCCTGAAGCGCGGTGACACGGCACTGACCGAGACGGTGCTCATGCCCGTGTTCCTGCCATGAGCGGGCGGCACGGCGTGATGCCGCCGATCATGCCCGATCCCGCGCCGCTGGACATGCCGGTACAGCGGTTCGACGGCCCGCCCCCGCCGCACAACGCGCCCGAGCCGCGCCCCGGCGTCAACCTGTCGCCCGACGACATCCTGACCCGGCGATTGCTGCTGATCCTGCTGACGGGCCTGCTGGCGACCGCCGCCTCGGCTTCGGTCAAGGAGGCGCTGCTCAGCGACGGGTTCAGCCTGCTCGACGGACTGCTCCTGCTGTTGTTCTTCCCGCTCTTCGCCTGGATTTCGTTCGGCTTCGTGACGGCGGCGATCGGCTTCATCCTGCTGATCTCGGGCGCGCATCCGGGCATCACGCCGGCCCCGCGCGGCAGCACCCCGCCCTCGGCGCGGACGGCGGTGCTGGTGCCGGTGCACAATGAGGATGTCGATGCGGTCTATGACCGGATCGCGCGCATGGCGACGATGATCGACCGTGCCGGGGCCGCCGACCGCTTCGCCTTTTTCATACTGTCCGATTCTGGCCAGGCCGCCGAGGCCGAGGAGCGGACCGCCTGGGAACGGCTGGCCCCCCGGTTGCGCGTGCCGCTCTATTATCGCCGCCGGACCGAGAATATCGGGCGCAAGCCGGGCAATGTCGCCGAATGGGTCCGTAATCACGGCGGCGCGTACGACTTCATGCTGATGCTCGACGCCGACAGCCTGATGGGCGGCGACACGATCGTCGGCATGGCACAGATCATGGAGCAGCGCCCCTCGATCGCGCTGTTGCAGACGGTGCCGATGATCATCGGCGCGACGACCTTCTTCCAACGCTGGATGCAGTTCGCCAGCCGCTTCTACGGGCCGATCTCGACCGCCGGGCTGGTCTGGTGGTCAGGCTCCGAATCGACTTTCTGGGGGCACAACGCGCTGATCCGCATCCGCGCCTTTGCGGAAAGCTGCGGCCTGCCCGATTTGCCCGGACGCCCGCCCTTCGGCGGCACGATCATGAGCCATGACATGGTGGAGGCGGCGCTGCTCCGGCGGCGGGGCTGGCGGCTGCACATGCTGATGGTCGAGGACAGCTTCGAGGAGTTTCCGCCTACCCTGATCGACCAGGCTGTGCGCGACCGGCGCTGGGCGCAGGGCAATATCCAGCATCTGAAACTGCTGGGTGCGAGCGGTTTCCACCCGACCAGCCGGATGCAGCTGCTGATCGGCGCGTCGGCCTATCTGATGTCGCCCGCCTGGCTGGTCCTGATCGCCACCTCGATCGCGCAGAGCCTGTCAGACGATGCCGCGACGGTCCATGCCGTGACGTCGGCGCGGGTGCTGGCGGTGACACTGGTGCTGCTGTTCGGGCCGAAGATTCTCAGCATGATCTGGGCGATGGCTGACCGCGACCGCCGGGCGAGCTATGGCGGGGTGCGCGGCATCCTGTCCTCGGTCGCGCTCGACGTGCCGCTGTCGATCCTGACCGCGCCGGTGATCGCGCTGACCCAAACGATCGACCTGATCAACATCGTGCGCGGCAAGCCGTCGGGCTGGAACCCGCAGAGCCGGGTGCGTGACGGGCTGGCGGCGGCGGATGCGATGCCGCGCTATTACTGGCATTGGGGCGTGGGTGTAGTGTTGCTGGGCGTGTCGTTCCTGAACCCGATGCTAGGGGCGTGGTTGTCGCCGGTGACACTGGGGCTGTTGCTCGCGCCCTGGCTGGCGATGGAGACCGCAAAGGTTCGGCCGGGCGAGCAGTTGGCGAAAAAAGGAGTGTTCGCGGTGCCGGGATCGGCAGTGGCGGAACCGGCGCGACCCTTGGCTTTGGCGTAGGCCCAGCGTTACAGCCGATCAATCATCCTCATCCTCGAACCCCACCAGCGCCAAGGCCCGCGCCTTCATCTGCCGCGTCTCGCACCAATGGACCAACGCCTCCTCCCGGCCATGCGTCACCCATACTTCACGCGGGGCGATTTCGGTCAGGGTCTGGGTCAGCTCGTCCCAATCGGCATGGTCGGACAGGATCAGCGGCAGCTCGACATTCTTCTGCCGCGCGCGCTGGCGCACCCGCATCCAGCCGCTGGCCATGGCGGTGATGGGCTCGGGCAACCGCCGCGACCAGCGATCGTTGAGCGCCCCCGGCGGGCACATCACGACATGCCCCGCCATCTCGGCCTTGGGAGTATCGGCGACCATGCGCAACTCGCCCAAATCGACCCCCAGCTCCTGATACAGCGCGCATAGCCGCGCCAGCGCACCGTGGAGATAGATGGGTGCCTCATGCCCGCGCACGCGCAATTCGGCGATCACCCGCTGCGCCTTGCCCAGCGCATAGGCACCGACCAGCACGCAGCGCGTCGGATTGGCGTGGAGGCGGGCGATCAGCTTGTCGATCTCGTCCCCCGTCTCTGGATGGCGGAAGACAGGCAGTGCGAAGGTCGCCTCGGTAACGAACACATCGCACTTCACCGGCTCGAACGGCGTACAGGTAGGGTCGGCGCGGCGTTTATAGTCCCCCGACACCACCACCCGTTCGCCGCGATAGTCGAGCACGATCTGCGCCGATCCCAGCACATGGCCCGCAGGCACGAAGCCGACATCCACCTCGCCCAGCCGGATCGTCTCGCCATAGCCGACGCCGATGCCGTTCTGCTGGCCGTAGCGCGCTTCCATGATCGCCAGCGTATCGGGTGTCGCCCAGACCGTGCCGTGCCCGCCGCGCGCATGGTCGGCATGGCCGTGGGTCACCAGCGCCTTGGCCTCCGGCTCCGAGGGATCGACCCACACATCGGCGGGGGCCACGTAAATCCCATGTTTATGGGGCTGTATCCAGTCGCCGAGCTTGACCATGATACCTATATCCTTCGGGATGCTCCCCGGTTCCCTTCCCCCCGCCCTGACCGACTGGTTCGCCGCCAAGGGCTGGTCGCCACGCACTCATCAGCTGGCGATGTTGGAGGAAGCGCGCGCCGGACGCCACGCGCTGCTGGTCGCGACCACCGGCGCGGGCAAGACGCTGGCGGGGTTCCTGCCGACGCTGACCGAGCTGATCGAAGCTCCGAGCGAGGGTCTGCACACGCTCTATGTCTCGCCGCTGAAGGCGTTGGCGGTCGATATCCGCCGCAACCTCGTCACGCCGATCGAGGAGATGGGCCTCGACATCCGGGTCGAAACGCGGACCGGCGACACCTCGTCGGACAAGAAGGCGCGGCAGCGGGTGAAGCCGCCGCAGATCCTCCTTACCACGCCGGAATCGCTGTCGCTGCTGCTCAGCTACCCGGATGCCGCGACGATGTTCGCCGGGTTGAAGACCATCGTCGTCGACGAGGTCCACGCCTTCGCCACCGGCAAGCGCGGCGACCTGCTGTCCTTGTGCATGGCGCGGTTGCAGCGGCTGTCCCCCGATCTGCGCCGCGTCGCACTGTCGGCGACGGTGGCGGACCCGGACGGCTATCGTGCCTGGCTGGCCCCCGATGGTGATATCGATGCGGTCGGCCTCGTCACCGGCGAGCCTGGCGCGCCGCCCGACATCTCCATCCTGCTGCCCGAGGATCGCGTGCCCTGGGCAGGCCATTCCGGTCGCTATGCCGCCGCCCAGGTCATGCGGGTGATCGAGGCGAACCGCACGACCATCGTCTTCTGCAACACGCGCAGTCTGGCCGAGCTGATCTTCCAGGATCTGTGGAAGGCGAACGACAAGAGCCTGCCGATCGGCGTCCATCACGGCTCGCTCTCGCTGGAGGCGCGGCAAAAGGTCGAGGGTGCGATGGCGGACGGGCAGCTCCGCGCGCTGGTCGCGACCGCCAGCCTCGACCTGGGCGTCGACTGGGGCGATGTCGATTGCGTGATCCAGATGGGCGCGCCCAAGGGCTCGTCGCGCCTCCTCCAGCGGATCGGCCGCGCCAATCACCGGCTGGACGAATCGAGCCGTGCGATCCTGGTCCCCGGCAACCGCTTCGAATATCTGGAGGCGCGCGCCGCGCTCGACGCGGTGGAGGCGGGCGAGCTGGACCCCGACATCTTCCGACAGGGCGCGCTCGACGTGCTGGCGCAGCATGTCATGGCCTGCGCCTGTGCCGCGCCGTTCGAGCAGGGCGCGCTGCTCGACGAGATTCGCTCGGCCATGCCCTATTCGGCGCTGCCCGACGAGACCTTCGACCGGGTGCTGCACTTCATCGCGGACGGCGGCTATTCCTTGCGCGCCTATGACAAGTTCAAGCGGTTGGTGCAGCAGCCGGACGGCCTGTGGCGCGTCACCCATCCGCAATTCATCGCCCAGCATCGCCTGAACGCCGGGATCATCGTGGAAGCGACGATGCTGAAGGTCCGCTTTCGCAACGGCCGCCAGCTGGGCCGGGTCGAAGAAGGCTTTGCCGCGACCCTGGCGCCGGGCGATACCTTCTTCTTCGCCGGGCTCAGCCTCGAGGTGGAATCGATCGACGGCGAGGATCTGATCGTCCGCGCCACTTCGCGTCCCGCCCGCATCCCGACCTATGGCGGCAGCCGGATGCCGCTGTCGACCAGCCTCGCCGACCGGGTGCGCGAATTCCTGGCCGACCGGCGCGCATGGGATCGCTTTCCCCGGACGTGCATGACGGGCTGGAGATGCAGGATCGCCGCTCGGTCCTGCCCCGCCCCGGCCAGTTGTTGGTCGAGACCTTCCCGCGCGAGGGGCGGCATTACATGGTCGCCTATAGCTTCGAGGGGTGGAATGCGCACCAGTCGCTGGGGATGCTGATCACCCGGCGGATGGAGGCGCAGGGGCTGAAGCCGCTGGGCTTCGTCGCCAGCGACTATGCGCTGGCCTGTTACGGGCTGGAGAAGGTGACCGACCCGGCCAGCCTGTTCTCGCCCGATATCCTCGAAAACGAGTTCGTCGATTGGGTGCAGCAATCGCATCTGCTCAAGCGCGCTTTCCGCGAGGTCGCGGTGATCGGCGGGCTGGTCGAGCGCCAGCATCCCGGCAAGCGCAAGACGGGGCGGCAGGTGACCTTTTCGACCGACCTGATCTACGACGTGCTGCGCAAATACGAGCCCGGCCATCTGCTGCTCCAGGCGGCGTGGGACGATGCGCGGGCGCGGATGACCGATGTCGGGCGGCTGGCGAACCTGCTCGACCGGGCGGGGGGCACGATGCTGCATGTCGATCTGGAGCGGGTGAGCCCTTTGGCGGTGCCGGTGCTGGTGCTGATCGGGCGGGAGAAGGTGTCGACGGGGAGCGCGGATGACGATCTGTTGATCGAAGCGGAGGCCCTGGCGGCGGAGGCGATGGGGGAGTGAGGTGAAGCCTTACCCTCACCTCTTGCCCCTCCCCAACCCCTCCCCTGCCGGGAGAGGGGCTTGAAGAAGAAAGGGGCTTTAAGAAGGCCTCGATCACCCTGATCGCATCAAAAATGTTGCAATGCCCAACGCCCCCAAGCAAACCTGATCCCGTGCTCCGCCAGTATGAACTCGTCGACCGCGTGCTCGACTATGACCCCCAGGCCGATGAGGCGCTGCTGAACCGCGCCTATGTCTTCTCGATGAAGGCGCATGGCAGCCAGAAGCGTGCCTCGGGCGATCCTTATTTCAGCCATCCGATCGAGGTCGCGGGCATCCTGACCGACCTGCATCTGGATGACGAGACCATCGCCACCGCCATCCTGCACGACACGATCGAGGATACCGTCGCCACCTATGATGAGATCGAACGGCTGTTCGGTCCCAATGTCGCGCGGCTGGTCGACGGCGTGACCAAGCTGTCCAAGATCGAGGCGCAGACCGAGAACGAACGCGCCGCCGAAAACCTGCGCAAGTTCCTGCTCGCCATGTCGGACGATATCCGCGTCCTGCTGGTGAAGCTGGCCGACCGGCTGCACAATATGCGCACGCTCCATCACATCGCGAAGCCGGAAAAGCGCCGCCGCATCGCGAAGGAGACGATGGACATCTATGCCCCGCTCGCCGAGCGGATCGGCATGTACGAGTTCATGAAGGAGATGCAGATGCTCTCCTTCCAGCAGCTCGAACCCGAGGCGTATGAATCGATCAGCTTGCGCCTCGCCCAGATGAAGGAAGGCGGCGGCGACCGGATTTCCAAGATCGCCTCGGGCCTGAAGCTGCTGATGTCGCGCGGCGGCGTCGAGGCGGACGTGACGGGGCGCGAAAAGTCCGCCTTCTCGATCTTCCGCAAGATGAACGAGCGGCATATCAGCTTCGAGCAGCTGTCCGACGTCATGGCCTTCCGCGCGATCGTGCCGACCGAAGAGGATTGCTACCGCGCGCTGGGCCTGATCCATCGCCGCTGGCCGATGGTGCCGGGGCGGTTCAAGGATTATATCTCGACGCCCAAGCGCAACGGATACCGCTCGCTGCACACCAGCGTTATCCATGCCGACAATGCGCGTATCGAAATCCAAATCCGCACCCCTGAAATGCACGCCGAGGCCGATTTCGGCCTGGCCGCGCATTGGACCTATAAACAGGCGACCCGCCACGATGCGCAGGTCAGCTGGATTCGCGATCTGGTCGAAATCCTGGACACCTCGGACAGCCCCGAAGAGCTGATCGAGCATACGAAGATGGCGATGTATCAGGATCGCATCTTCGCCTTCACCCCCAAGGGCGAACTGATCCAGCTGCCGAAGGGCGCGACGCCGATCGACTTCGCCTATGCCGTGCACACCGATCTGGGCGACCAGGCGGTGGGCGCCAAGCTGAACGGGCGAGTGGTGCCGCTGTCGACCGTCATCTCCAACGGCGACCAAGTGCAAATCCTGCGCTCGGCCGGACAGACGCCGCAGGCCAACTGGCTGAACCTGGCGATCACCGGCAAGGCACTGGCCGCGATCCGCCGCCACCTGCGCCATGCCGAGCGCGCCGAGCAGGTGACGCTGGGCACCAAGCTCTATGAGGATATCGTTCGCCGCCTGCCCGCCCAGATCGGCGCGGATGCGCTGACCCATGCGCTGCAGCGGCTGAAGATGCCCGACGAGGCGCATCTGATGATCGCGATCGCCAGGCGAACCCTGTCCGACGCCGCCGTGATGGAAGCGCTGATGCCGGGCTCCGCGGGCGCGGACGTCGCCGCGCTGCCGCCGCAGTCGAGCGCCATCTCGATCAAGGGGCTGACGCCGGGCGTCGCCTATGACCTGGCGCAATGCTGTCACCCGGTGCCGGGCGACCGCATCGTCGGCCTCCGCCGTCCCGATGCGGGGATCGAGGTCCACGCCATCCAGTGCCCGGTGCTCGCCGAATTGGCCGACCGCACCGACGAGGAAACCGACTGGGTCGACGTGTCCTGGGGCGACGACAGCGAGGGCGCGACCGCGCGCATCTCGGTCATGGTCAAGAACGAGCCCGGCGCGCTGGGCATCCTGGCGACGATTATCGGCCAGCATAAGGCCAACATCATCAACGTCCGGCTGGATACGCGCGACACGCGCTTCCACACCAACCTGATCGATGTCGAGGTGCACGACCTGCAACATCTGATGCGCCTGATCGCGGCGTTGCGCGCGGCGGATGTGGTGAGTCTGGTGGAGCGGGTCTGAGGGCCGTTCCCCACGCTCGGCCGTAAGAGGGGCTTTTGTTCGCGCAGAGGCGCGGAGGACGCAAAGAAGGGTGCACCGCGCGGCGCGCGTTCCCCTCATCGGCGAACCTATTCCTCCCCTGCAAGGGGAGGTGGCAGGCCGAAGGCCTGACGGAGGGGTATCCCGTTATCGAGAGGGGGGACACCCCTCCACCAGCTTCGCTGGTCCCCCTCCCCTTACAGGGGAGGAAAGTGCAGGAGGAGACCAGCATCGGCAGCGAGGTCAGGCACCTCTGCGTCCTCCGCGCCTCCGCGCGAACCCATTCTTCCTGTTCCCCGGCGAAGGCCGGGGCCCAGTTGCGGTGAAGAATCGAAGGTGCAAGACCGGTGCCTCCCCCGCATCGTTTTGCGCGCCATCGGCCTCGAAGAAACTGGGCCCCGGCCTTCGCCGGGAAACGGAAACCATGACGCCGAAATGACGCCTCCGTAACAAAAGGCTGGAACCCGCGCCCGCCACGCGCTTTGAAAAGCGCGAACAGGGAGTCCCTCACCGATGCGTTTCGCCACCGCCGCCGCCATGCTCGCGCTCGTCGCCGCCCCCGTTGCGGCCCAGACCACGCGCTCCATCTCCGCCTCCGACAAGGCGCAAGGAGCGCAGGCCAATCCCGAACTCGTCAAGCAATATGGTGGCCGCTACACCGGACCGCAGGCCGCCTTTGTCGAGCGGGTCGGCAAGCGGGTCGCGGTCCAGTCGG
>MPMC02137676.1_pt1 | contig 59007 bp, 51 predicted proteins | sample 1617281 | NCBI WGS metagenome assembly MPMC02 (sample SAMN05944809, study PRJNA350692) | marine metagenome | biome: marine; feature: ODZ; material: water; isolation source: 100 m water sample filtered on 30 um supor filter | place: Pacific Ocean | collected 2012-04-09 | depth 100m m | reverse complement strand
GATTCATGTGAGTTCGAAAGGGCATAATCTATTGCTTGCTGTTTAAATTCTGGACTAAAGCGTTTAGCCATTTTACATCTCCAAAGTTAACGTTACGTTATCTTTAGAGGGACTATGTGTCCATTATTTTGTCTAGGATCATACCTATTTAAAAGCATTAGATATTGGGTATTTTTTCTATACAGGAAAATATACCGATGCTGTGATGAAAGTTTTAGATCCTACGCTTAAAACTATCATTCATATTCCAAATGTGAATTCTCGAGAAAGTACCAAAATTGGCAAGCACCTCGAAGTTGAACATATCATGGATGCAATGGGGACTTGGAAAGGCGTTGATGATGAAACAGGTTTCCATTTAATCGAAATCACAACTGAGATGGGCAATAAGCGCATTTTAAAAGTTGCTGATCTTGTTGATGATAGTGATGCAGCAAAACGCTCTAAAGTACTGACAGCACTGAAAGATCCAAAACAACGATTTAACCGTGATCATGTCGATATCATCATTGCATTAGGTATGGCGAAAGAGGGCTTTGACTGGATTTGGTGTGAGCATGCCTTAACGATTGGTTACCGTAGTAGTTTAACTGAGATTGTACAAATTATTGGTCGTGCTACTCGAGATGCTGAAGGTAAGCATCGTGCCAAATTTACCAATTTAATTGCTGAGCCTGATGCATCTGAAAAACTCGTTGTTGAGGCTGTCAATGATATGCTGAAAGCCATTGCTGCAAGTTTGTTAATGGAGCAAGTATTAGCGCCTCGTTTTGAATTTACGCCTAAAGATCAGGGTACTTTAGATGGCTTTGATTATGGTGAAGATGGTTACCAAAAAGGTAAAACAAACGTTGGGATTAATGGTAAGACAGGACAAGTCCATGTCGAGATTAATGGCTTAAAAAAACCAGAATCTGAAGAAGCCAATCGTATTTGCAAAGAGGACTTAAACGAAATCATTACGGCTTTTGTTCAAAATAAATCTGCTATCGAACGAGGCTTATTCGACCAAGAAAATATTGTTCCAGAAGAGCTAACACAATTGGCATTGGGTAAAATTGTTCAGGAAAAATACCCAGAGCTAGAAGCTGAAGACCAAGAAGCAGTTCGTCAACATGCAATTGCAGCTTTTAACTTAATTCAACAAGCAAAGAAAGAACTTGAACAAGCCCAGCAAACACTTGGAGGCACAACCGCTGGCTCTAGTGGAACTGGAAATCCAGATGGTAAACCTGAATCGAACATAGCATTTATTCAGGGTGTTAAACGTTTTATGAATGTACGTGATTTAGATATAGATTTGATTGATCACATCAATCCATTCGAATCAGCGTATGCTGTACTGTCTAAAGCAATGGATGAAGCAACACTGCGTCAAGTCCAAGCTCATATTTCAGCTAAACGTATCAATCTAAGCCCTGAAGAGGCAAAAGACTTAGCAATTCGTGCAGTACAATTTAAAAAAGAACGTGGTCGTTTACCAGATATAAATTCTCAAGATGCTTGGGAAAAAAGGATGGCAGAAGGTGTTGCAGCTTTTGCAAGATTCAAAGCACAAGAAAAAGCGAAGTCTGATATTTGATAGTGGACAATAAGTAATGAAACGTCTTTCAGATGAACAGATTCTAGATGAACTAGAAATCGAACTTGAGTTAAAATCTACTAAGGTTTTAACCCCGTTAGAAGAGCGTCTAATTTCTGGGTTTGAGGAGATTAATGTCTTCTATGCAACTCATCAACGTGTTCCATCCCTTAATGATGATGCAGATATCTTTGAAAAATTATGTGCATCTCGTCTTGAAAAAATTAAACAGAACTCTGCAATGAGTTCTGTTGTAATCCATCTCGATCAATTCAAACTATTAGGTTAAACAAGGTAAATTTTATGGCTGATATTTCTGATGATGATTTGCTATCAGAATTAGGTATAGATTTAGCACCAGTAAAACAGGTGACCTATACAGCCAAAGAAGAGCGCCTAATTTCTGGGTTTGAGGAAATTATTCAATTCTACGAAATAAATCAAAGAATTCCATCAAACTCAAATAATGCTGATATTTTTGAACGCCTTTATGCTGTTAGGCTTAATCAGCTTAGAAAATTGCCTGAAGCTATATCTCTTCTAAAAGACTTTGATCAACACAATCTATTAAATAGTATTACTTCTGAACCATCTGACATATCTGAATTAGAGGATGATGATTTACTTTCTGAATTAGGGATTGAATTGGAAGATGAAGAAAATATTCTTGTCTTACAGAATGTGAGAACCCAAAAAGAGCGTGATGCAAATGAGCTAACGGCAACTCGCAAAGTTTGCTCAGATTTCGATGTATTTAAAACTTTATTTGATCAGATTAATTCAGATATTGAAAATGGGCAACGTATAACAAAAGCTTTCGGTAAAGATGCAAGTATTGAACTTAATGATTGGTTCATTGTAGATGGTCAAATCGTCTATGTTGCTGAAGTCGGAGAGTATTTTAAAGCTCCTAATGGTGAAACAGATGCTCGATTGCGAGCTATTTATTCTAATGGTACAGAGAGTAATTTATTAATGCGCTCTTTGAAGAAAGCCTTAAATAGTGATAAGACAAGTCGACGAATTTTAGTTAAAAACAATGCAGGGCCATTATTTCATTCATCTGAGTCTCAAGACGAGGAGAATCACATCGAAATTAAAAGTGGCACTATTTATGTCTTGCGAAGTAAGTCAGATAACTCATTCATTAAAGAGCATAAAGATGTCATTCACAAAATTGGTGTGACCACAAGTAAGGTCAACCAGCGGATTACTGATGCAAAGAATGATCCTACTTATCTACTCGCAGATGTTGAGCTTGTTGCTAGCTATGGGTTACCAGAAAATATTGTGCCGCATAAATTAGAAAAGCTTATTCATAAAGTCCTACAATCAGCTCAGTTGGATATTAATATCGAAGATAGATTTGGGAAACCTGTGAAACCAAAAGAATGGTTCTTGGTTTCTCTTAACATCATTAATGACATTATTGAGCACATTAAAAATGGCTCTATTGAGACTGTTTACTACGATGCAGAAAAAGCTCAGCTGATTTCCACATCTTAGTTAGTATGAAACTTTATTGTCTTCTTTCCCATCCTGAATATCCTAAAACAAAAAGCAGTATGAAACTCTATTGTTTTAGGGTGAACTAAATATCAATAACTTACGGACAGGCTGAGTATGAGACTTTATTGTCTAATTACAGTTCACCTTTCTTCCATTCTCAAATGCCAATAGAAAAATAAGAAGTATATGACTTTAAGCCACGTAACGATTGGTTTTATGATTTAACAAAATAATAGAATTCAGAATCACAGCTCCCAATATAGAAATCAGAATCAATTTCCAATCCACAAAAAATAGTGAAATCAATAAGATCGCAACATCAATTCCCATCTGTACCTTGCCTGCTGGAATCTTAAACTGCTCTTGTAAATAAAGAACCAATAAATTAATACCACCCAAACTAGAGCGATGTCTGAAAAGAATCAGAAAACTCACACCCATCAGCACATTCGCGAAGATAGTCGCATAAAATGGATTTACGTCTGACAGGTGAAAAAAATGGGGAATCATTTCCGTAAAACCTGCCAGTAAAGCCACGGCAATAAACGTCTTTACGACTAAACCAACGCCCATTTTTTTATAAGCAAAATAGTAAAATGGAATATTGATCAGGAAAAATAAAATACCAAACTTAATATCTGTGATGTAATGAATCAACAATGACAGACCAGCTGTTCCACCCGTCATAATTCCTGCTTGCTTTAACAATGTCATCGCAAATGAAAGAATAAAAGTACCGATTAACATGGCAAGTGCATCTTCAATCTTTGAGTGTTGATCAATTACAGGCATGACTGGGCTTACCAAAGATACATTTTGATCGGTATTCATAACACTACAACTCAATAGGAGAACAACAGAGGGGAGAGAAATCTTTAAAAAAGATATGACATATTTGATCATTTTTATTTAATTTTCGCAATTTTTTCTTATATTTTCACCATAAATGCAATTTATATTCAAAATAATCCAATTGGTATAATCAAAACCAATAAAAAAGCCGAGCGATATCACTCAGCTTAAGAAAGCTTTGTTCTATTTAATCACAATGCCATTTTCTTTTAATTTTTCAAGCACGATTGAGGTATTTAAATTACTCACCCCAAAGTTTTGGGAGGATAAAATACCGATCAATTTAACCATTTCATCTAAGTTTTTGACTGCAACTTTGAGGGCAAAATCATAACTCCCTGTGAGTTTGTAAATATCTTTGACCGCAGGCTCATGCATCAGAAACTCAACAAAACGATCGTGTGTTGCATCATTATAATTTTGTAGCTTCACTTCAATAATGCCCATAATCGGTGCTGGATCAGCACTCAATGCGATTTGGGCATAATAACCAGTGATAATATTTTGCTGTTCGAGATAAATACGACGACGAGAACATTGTGAGGTTGATAAGCCAACCAATTCTGCCAGCTCTTGATTGGCTAAACGTCCATTTCGCTGTAAATGATGAATAATCTTACGGTCGAAATCATCAAGTTGGTATGTCATAAAACTCTCTGTGGTAATAGCGCGGCATAGTAACAATCATGAAAGCTGATCATGATCGAAAAGTGTAACGTCTTTAGATTAATTGCAACAAGCTCAAGGCAGAATGGTCGTTGAGTGAATGCGCTCTACCCCTTGATCCAACATCTGCTGCCAAGCCTGTTGCAGAGACCCATTTAAATCAATTGCTTTACATGCATCTTCAATCACATAGGTCTTAAATCCAAAAGCTGCGGCATTGAGTGCCGTCCACGCCACACAAAAATCTGTCGCAATCCCCACAATATATATCGTATCAACTTGATGTTCTTTCAAATACCCATTTAATCCTGTCGGAGTTTTTCGATCTGCCTCCATAAATGCAGAATAACTATCAATATCAGGATGGAAGCCTTTACGAATAATGAGTTGAGCGGTTGGAATATTCAAATCAGGATGAAATGCTGCATCATGACTCCCCTGCACACAGTGTTTCGGCCATAACACTTGAGTGCCATAATTCAACTCTATGGTTTCAAATGGCTGTTTATGCGGATGATTTTCAGCAAAAGAGATATGTTGTTCTGGATGCCAATCTTGAGTTAACACCACATGATCAAATTTTGTAGCGAGCTGATTAATTAAAGGAATGATCTGATCAGCTTGATCGACTGCTAAGTTTCCACCCGGTGTAAAACCATTTTGAACATCCACTACAATCAATGCGATATTCTTTGAATTCACTAGCATCGCTGTTATTCCCTCTAAATCATCTGGTTTTACAATACCCTGCCTGCGTTGTTCTGACTAGAGATCGCAAAACTTTTAATTAAGATGAAAACTATTCAAGTTAAAGATGAATTAAAGTTTTCTACAGTTTGACCAAAGCATATTGTTCTTATGTCTCTGATCAGTCATAATTTGCATAATTGTCATTCAACTCGACTTACTGTTGGACGACGAATCAAAATACTGCAACCATCCAATATTTCGTTTAAATTACTTCAATCTCGGATGGGAAAATAGGATATTTTTTTAAAATGACTCAGCTAGCACAGAATATTCAAGGCTCAATTGTCGCAATCGTCACCCCAATGTTTGAAGATGGCAGCGTAGATTGGAAGGGTCTTGAGAAGCTCGTTGAGTGGCACATCCAACAAGGTACTAATAGCATTGTTGCTGTCGGCACAACGGGCGAAGCTTCTACACTCAGCATGGAAGAACATACACAAGTCATTAAAGAAGTGATTCGTGTCGCGAATAAACGTATTCCTATTATTGCGGGTACAGGCGCTAACTCAACGCGTGAAGCGATTGAACTGACCAAAGCAGCAAAAGAATTAGGTGCTGACGCAGCGCTATTGGTTACGCCATATTATAATAAACCAACGCAAGAAGGCTTATATCAACACTATAAAGCAATTGCAGAAGCTGTTGATATTCCTCAAATCCTTTATAATGTTCCAGGTCGTACTGGCGTTGACATGCAAAATGATACGGTCATTCGCCTTGCTGATGTTAAAAACATTATTGGTATTAAAGATGCAACAGGCGATGTTCCTCGTGGTCAAGCACTCATCGAAGGCTTAAACGGTAAAATGGCTGTTTATTCAGGTGATGATGAAACGGCATGGGAGCTGATTTTACTTGGTGCTAAAGGTAATATCTCGGTCACAGCAAACGTAGCACCAAAACAAATGAGCGAAGTTTGTGAAGCAGCATTGGCTGGTGATAAAGCAAAAGCACAAAGCTTGAATCAACAAATTGCAAATCTACACAATATTTTGTTTTGCGAATCAAACCCAATTCCTGTGAAATGGGCATTGCATGAGATGGGATACATTAGCACAGGCCTACGCCTGCCTTTAACCGCTCTAGCAGAACAATATCGTGAACCTCTTCGCAACGACTTAAAAGTTGCGGGAATTATTTAATACGAGCAATTTATGATGCAATTACGTCTTGGTGTTGTCCTTGTCATTTCAGCTTTAAGTTTGGCTGGTTGTGGTCGTTTTGCCCTCAATAATCATTCATTGGATTACAAAAAAGCAAAAGCGCTTGAACCTCTCAAATTCCCTGACAATGCAACGGTCAGACCATTTACTCCATTGTATCCAGCTCCATCGGTTGACCCACTTGCGATCGAACATGCACCGTCATTCGAAAACAAAAGTGGCAACCGTTATGCTTTACCTCGTCCAGAGGCATTGCAAACAACAGCAAGTAGCACTGAAAATACGACGACAACATTGGGTCGTCCACAACTGGTTATGGATGGGAACAAAAACCCATTATTAAAAGTGGAAGGTCCTACTGCTGCCGCTTGGCAATATACTTTTGCGACATTAAACAGCCTAAATTACAAAGTGATTTCTCAAGCAGATCATGGTTATGAAGCAACCATTACTGTGAACGATCAGAATTATCTGCTCAAGCTTTCTGCTGTAGGCTCAAGCAATACTGTCGCGCTATTCAAACTTGACACCACCTTTGCAGACCCAGCGGTTGCAACCGAAGTGTTATCCCAGATTTACCAAAATTGGCCAGCCTAGTCGTTTACTAGGCACATTTTTCAAAAAGGTTCCCCCATGTTAAAACAAACCTTGCTCTATACTGGTAAAGCAAAATCTGTATATGAAACAGACAATGCTGACCACCTGATTTTAGTCTTTCGTGATGATGCCTCTGCGTTCAATGGCGAAAAAATCGAGCAGCTAGATCGTAAAGGTAAGGTGAACAACCGTTTTAACGCCTTCATCATGGAAAAATTGGCTGAAGCGGGTATCGAAACGCATTTTGAAAAATTGCTTTCTCCAACTGAAGTATTGGTTAAAAAATTACAAATGATCCCTGTAGAATGCGTGATTCGTAACTATGCAGCGGGTTCACTTTGCCGTCGCTTAGGTGTTGAAGAAGGTAAAGAGTTAACGCCTCCAACATTTGAATTATTCTTCAAAGATGATGCACTTGGCGATCCAATGGTGAACGAGTCTCAAGCAATTGCTTTAGGTTGGGCAAATGCAGACCAACTTGCCAAGATGAAAGAACTCACTTACCAAGTCAATGATGTACTTAAAGCATTATTTGATGCTGGTAATATGATTTTGGTCGACTTCAAACTTGAGTTTGGTGTATTCCATGACCGCATCGTTTTGGGTGATGAATTCTCTCCAGATGGCTGCCGTTTATGGGATAAAGATACCAAGAAGAAATTAGATAAAGATCGTTTCCGCCAAGGTTTAGGCGGCGTTGTTGAAGCTTATGAAGAAGTTGCAACACGTTTAGGCGTAGATTTATCTGATATCTAATTCAGTAAAATCAAATAAAAAACCAGCCAATTCGGCTGGTTTTTTTGTAGTGGGCTTTTTATCTTGTCGGTTGCTGATAAATCAAATTGCCCTCTTTATAAGTCGCAACAACTTTAATATTTTTAATCTCTTTGCTTGGAATGCTCAGCGGATTCTTATCTAGAATCACTAAATCAGCCAGCTTACCTTGCGTCAAGGTTCCTTTATTTTTTTCTTCAAAATATTGATATGCAGCCCAGTCGGTCATCGACTTCAGTGCAATATATGGACTAATTCGCTCATCCGCACCTAACACATAACCACTTCGTGTCGTTCTATTCACAGATGCATCGAGCATCATCATGCTATTTGGCGGAATGACAGGTGCATCGTGATGCTCGGTAAAAATAATGTTCTTTCTGAATGCCATTCCTGTCGGAGAGATATGTTGTGCTTTCTGCTCCCCAACTGTTTGCTGCCTATGCCAATCACCCCAATAAAAGGTGTGTAATGAGAAAAATGAAGGGATAATATCCAGTGCTTTGAGCTGATCTAATTGATCTTCACGGATTGTTTGAGAGTGAATCAATACACTTCGCCGATCTGCTTTGCCTTGTTGATTGGTTGCATAGCGAACTGCTTGAATAAATTGATCTATCGCTGCATCACCATTGGCATGAGCAAGCACTTGCCAGCCTTGTTTGAAGGCAAGATTCACATAGTTGTTTACATCCTGACTATGCTTAAAGGCAGGATAGCCTTTGTAATCTTTAGTCTCACCCTCAGGTGGTACAACATAAGGCTGTGACAACCATGCCGTCTTGCCTTGTGGTGAGCCATCTAAACTGATCTTGATACCCCCGATACGGAAGTGATGATCATATTGCAGACTACTGCCATGCTTTAACATATAGTCTTTACTGGTGGTAATATCAGGATAAGAAACCACATCAACAGGCAACTGGTTTTGTTGTCCCAAGGCACGCCACATATCTGTTGTCCCCTGATCAGCACGCCCTTCTTGCACCGTTGTAAATCCATTCTTCACATAGACTTGAATCCCTTTTTTTGCCATACCCAACAATACGTCAGGCGGAGCACCGTTGAAAATCGCACCAACTGCTGAAAATAAAGCGGACTCTTCGAGCACTCCATTTGGTACATTTGAATTTGGTTCACGACGAATCACGCCACCATCAGGATTTGCTGTGTTTTTATCAAATTTGAGTAACTCTAAGGCTTTGTGATTGACAGAAGCAAGGTGACCCGATTGATGTAAAATCATGACAGGTTGATCTTTTGATACTCGATCCAAATCCGTTGCGGTCGGATGACGCTGTTCTTTTAATTGTGCGTCATCATAGCCATTTCCTAAAATCCAACCATTCATTGTGCTAACAAATTCTGGATTTTGTGCTTTCCATGTTTTGAGAGCATCAATCAACGAATCAATATCCGTTACCGTGCCATCGGGTTCTGGATATAGATTGGCAACGGTCTGCTGAAAACCCACCATGTTGACGTGACTATGGGCATCGATCAGCCCCGGTAAAAGTGTTTTATTTTTTAAATCAATATACTGTGCTTGGCGATCTGTTCGCTGTTCCGCTTCTTTTTTAGTGCCTACAAATATAATTTTTCCATCTTTAACCAATAAAGCTTCTGCATAATGCGGTTCACTGCCTTCCATCGTTAAAATCGGCCCACCATAGAATAATTTCTCTGTTGAGGAAGCGGGCATACTCTTGGTCGCACAGCCAGCTAAAGCGATGGTAATTGCTGATGCTAGTGTAAGTTTATTGATATGTTTGTACGTCATGAATTAAATCCCATATTTTTATTATGCCATTATGATTAAAGCCTATTCTGTGAGGAATAGAAAGGCTAGATTGATTGCTTTTTATAATTTTTGGTAAAGAGCAACGTGATTCATTATTTAGCTCAGAAACACCCACCATTCAATATACTTGGTATTTCTATCACATTTATTTAGCTTTTTGCTTTGGTTGAAATCCAACACAAAATTGAACCAATACAGACTAGAAAAGCACCGTACCAAAAAGACATCGCCAAAGAGGTACTGAGGATAATCGCAGAGAAAAAAGCAGACAAAACAGGAATAAAATAAGAAGCGCCAGCCAGTAAGGTCACATTGCCATGCAAGATACCAATATTCCAAGCAGCATAACCAAAACCCATTGCCGCTGCCGCAAAAATCAACGAGATAGATGACTGCATATCAAAATGGAACGCGCCTCCGCCCATAAGTAGATACTTGATCCAGAGCACGATCGCAACGAGGATAAAAAACAAGGTGATACCATTTACACCTTTGGCAATCCTTGCAGTTAAAGTACAGTAAGCCGCCCACAATAACGTGCCAATAAATGCCAAACCATAGCTAAGAGGATTTGCCTGTATATTATTGAGCATACTAGCAAGGTCGAAACCTTGTTCGCCACCAAGCACCCAACAGATGCCTAATATCGATAAGATAAATCCAGGAATAATTAAGAGATTGGCTTTTTGTTGATTGAAAACAATCGCAGCAACCATGGTAAAAGTTGGCCACAAATAATTCACCATACCCACTTCAATCGCTTGACGATTATTATCACTAAAGCCAATCGACAGTGATAAACACACTTCATAAGCAACAAATAAAATGCTGCCCCAAATTAAATAAGTTTTGGGAAAAGTTCTAAGTTGCGTCCAACCAACCGATACAAGTAAAAAAATGGATGCCAGCGTATAAATCAATGCAGCCCCACCGACTGCCCCAAAATGACTACTAACATCTTTAATTAAAGCAACGATCAAACTCCATAATAAGATCGCAACCAACCCAATTAGCGTTGCTTTTTTTGCATTCATTTTCAAATCAACACATCGTTCTGCACAAAGCAAATTCCTAAATATTTGAATAGGAATGACAGCTTTGAAATTTTTAATCTAATCGGCAAATTAACCGAGTGAAACCTATTGCTGTTGCTGTTCTTGCTGCCAACGACGTTGTTGCAAGCGTTCAGCCTCTACTTCTCGTTTATTTAAGGCTCGCTCGTATAACTTGGTTCCACGCAGCTCAGGTGGTAAATATTCCTGTAGCACGAAATGCTCTGGATAATTATGTGGGTAGAGATAATCCACACCATAACCTTGCTGCTTCATTAACTTGGTCGGCGCATTACGTAGATGCAACGGTACAGGTAAATTTGCCGTTTTTTCTGCAAGCTCTAAGGCTTTGTTAATCGCTAAATAAGTACTATTGCTTTTTGGACTCGTCGCTAAATACACAGCACATTGCCCTAAAATAATACGCGCCTCAGGCATTCCAACAGCTTGAACTGAGCGGAAACATTCACCTGCCAGCAATAATGCATTTGGATTCGAATTACCAATATCTTCTGACGCAGCAATCAACATACGACGTGCGATAAAGACAGGATCTTCACCACCTTTCAACATTCGAGCCATCCAATACAAGGTCGCATCAGGGTCACTACCGCGAATGGATTTGATAAATGCTGAAACCAGATCGTAATGTTGTTCACCAGATTTGTCGTAACGTGCAATATTTTGCTGTGCAACGTTGACCACTATTGCGTTGGTCACAATGTTTTCAACATCAGGCTCAAAAGTACTTACGATCAAGTCAATCAGATTTAGCGCTTTACGTGCATCACCCGCAGCGAACTGAATCAACGCATCATATTCTTCGATGTGAATAAAACGTTCTTTTAGAAATTTATCCGTTTGAATGGCTTTATTGAGCAACGTTTGAATTGCATCCGCATCCAAGCTATTCAGGGTATACACCTGACAACGTGATAACAGCGCGCTATTTACCTCAAAAGATGGATTTTCAGTCGTCGCGCCAATCAAAGTGATTTTGCCTTTCTCAACTGCATTGAGTAAGGCATCTTGTTGTGACTTGTTGAAGCGATGAATCTCATCAATGAACACCACAGGCGTCAGTAAATCACCGCTTTCGGCGATGACCTCACGCAGCTCTTTAACCCCTGTATTCAGAGCAGATAAGCTAATAAAAGGACGATCCACGGCTTGCGCCAGCAACAATGCGATCGTGGTTTTACCTACCCCTGGTGGTCCCCAAAAGATAATCGAAGGCAAATGCCCCTGATCAATCATTTGACGTAACGGTGCATGTTCACCCAATAGATGATCTTGTCCAATAATTTCAGACAAATCACGAGGACGTAAACGTTCGGGTAAAGGAATATGCGTATCTGACATCATCACTGGCTTTATGGTCTTTTAACATAGTCTATTGTGTCTGATTCAAATCTACAATTTGAATCTGTGATCACAATATGATTGTTTAACTTTATTGCTGTTTGAGCAACTGTTGTATGGTTTGATAACTCGCAGTAATACGTGCTTCATTCGGAAAATTAGTATTAGCGAGCATCACGATCCCGATCTTCTGCTGCGGAATAAAGGCCACATAAGCACCAAAACCGTTGGTCGCTCCTGTTTTATTAAACAAAGTCGCTGCTGAAGCAAGCTTAGGTTGTTTGATTGGTGTAACTGTATGACTTTCCAAAGCCATTTTGCTTGAATTGCCCTGCAATAAAGTCGCTAAACTTACAGGATAAGTATATTGCTCCCATCCCAAACCTTGCGTCATTGCACCAACCTTAAAGTAACCGACATGGGTATTTTCAATCGTTTTACGCATCGGCTGTTTTAATTGTTGAGGGTTCAGTTGCGCATCAATGAATTTCAACATATCCGCACTGCTACTTTTCACCCCATAGGCTTCTGCATCAAACATTCCAGCAGAGACACGCATTGCCTGATCATTTTTATAACCCCATGCATAATTCTCCATCTGTGACTCTGGAACATGAATGAAACTTTGCTTCAACCCAAGCTGAGGGAACAGTGTTTTTTCAATCAGCTCGGAATATGGCTTTTTCATTGCTAACGCTGTGACATAGCCCATTAAGCCAATACTTGGATTGGAATATTGACGAGCGCCGCTAATTTTTGTCTTAGGCTGCCATTTTTGGAAATACTTGACCATATCCTGCTGAGTAACCACCTCATCAGGAAACTGCAATGGAAAGCCACCTGCAGTATAAGTACCGAGATTTAAAATAGTCGCACGATTAACTGCGGTATTGTTTAGCTCAGGAAAATACTTCGCAGGGTGATCTGAAAAAGATAATTTCCCTTGTGCTTGCGCGTATCCAGCTAAAGTAGCATTAAAGGTTTTACTGACAGAGCCAAGTTCAAATAGCGTATCATTGCGAACTTGTTGCTGGCTTTGCTTGGATGCAACACCATAATTAACAAAATAATGCTGACCATTCAGCGTGACAGCAACAGCTAAACCCGGAATATTGTATTGTGCTAATAAGGGCTTAAATTGCTGATCAATCACAGCTTTGACTTGCTGCTCTGTCAAGTCTTTTGCCCAAAGGGTTGAGCTGACAGAAAGTACGCCAGCAACAGTCAGCAATTTTTTCAAATTCATCGAAAAGTGTTTCGGTTTAGTCATTTATCATTTCACTTCTAGTTAATACTTTACTCAGCACTGAGCTTGAGTAATTTTGCTCGAGAACCATCTTCAATCACCCAAATAGAGCCATCTTGAGCTTGATGCAAACCACGAATACGCTGTTTCATATCCAAACGCTGAACTTCACGTACAGGTTTTGATTTAAGATCAACAACAACAATCGATTTAGAGGAAAGACCCCCAATCAAAGCTTTATCTTTCCAAAGCGGAAATTGTTTTCCTGAATAAATGATAAGACTCGATGGTGAGATAACGGGAGTCCAATCAATTTCAGGGGCTTTAAATTCTGGGCGGGTGTGATGGTCTGGAATAGGCAATCCTGAATAATGGTCGCCATTTGAAACCACTGGATAGCCATAATTTTCCCCTTTTACGATGCGATTTAATTCATCGCCACCCTTTGGCCCCATTTCTACAACCCAAAGTTGACCTTGAGCATCAAATGCCATTCCAAGTGGATTACGGTGTCCCAGTGACCAAATCTCAGCAGTGACACCACCTTGTTGTTCAAACGGATTTCCCTTTGCTGGCGTGCCATCATCATTTAAACGTAAAACTTTTCCTAAATTACTTTTTAAATCCTGAGCAGGATCAAATTTTTGTCGTTCCCCTGAACTCACCCAAAGCTGGGCATCAGAACCAAATTGCATCCGATGTCCATAATGCCCTTGCCCTGAAACTTTTGGGACTTGTTCCCATATACGCTTTACATCAACCAGTTTGGGCTGTGCAGGATCAGCGAGATCTAATGTTGCACGCGCAATCACAGCGCCATCTCCACTCGCCCCACGTTCAGCATAACTTAAATAAATCCAATGATTCTTCGCAAAATCAGGATGTAAAATGACATCGCCCAAGCCACCCTGTCCCCCGTAACTCACATTCGGCACGCCTAACACATTGATTGTGGTCTTTGCTTTCGGATCAAACAGTTTTAATCGCCCTTTGCGCTCTGTAATCAATAGACGTTGATCAGGTAAGCTTGTGATTGCCCAAGGTTCATTGAATGCGGTGACGGTCTCAATCTGATAGCTTTGTGCAATCTTGTTATTTTCAGTTTGCTGCGTTGTATTTTGTTCCAAGGTTTTAGAATTACTATTATTTGAACCGCAAGCCAACAATAATAAAAAGCCACTACACAGCACAGGTGCTACTAACAGTTTATTCATTGCTTATCTCCCTATTTGAGTCTTTATCTTAAGGGGTTAAGCAAATAAAAATACTGTAAAAGTGTTGTGCTTATAATTAACAAATAGATGAGTTAAATGGCTCTCAACGAACCCAACGAACGACATAATCCTCGATTTGTTCTTCATCTACTTCGGTTTCAGAGATACAGCGACCCGCAGCTGATTTCTTGGCTTTGATCACGCTCTGACGAGATCCTGTATTGAGATAGTGCCATGAAGGTAAATTTTTTCCTTCACTTAAACGTCGGTATGCGCAACTTGGTGGTAACCACGTAATTGTTTGTAAACGTTCAGGTGTTAGCTGAATACAATCAGGAACCTGTTCCTGACGATTGGCATAATCTGAACAACGTGCAGTCTTACAATCCAACAATTTACAAGATACTTTGGTGTAAGCAACTTCAGCGGTTTCTTCATCCTCTAATTTCACTAAACAGCAGAGCCCACAACCATCACACAACGCTTCCCACTCAGTATTGCTGAGTTGATCGAGTGAATATTTTTTCCAAAAATTTGGGCGTAATTCAGTGGACATAAAAGGCTTTTTTGAGACATCAGAAACAGTTCTAAATTATAGCATTGCTTCGCAATAATCTCCGTTTTTAAATGGCTTATCCGATTAACATTTCTTTAAGGATTGAACACTTCAACCACATAAACACCACATTTTGTTCAAAAAACACACGCTATAGTGGAAACATAATGAAAAAATTAGGAGGGTACAAAATGTTCCGTTGGGCTATTATTTTCGCAGTGATTGCATTAATCGCCAGTTTACTCGGTTTTGGTGGTGTCGCAGGTTTATCCAAAGACTTTGCCGTTATCCTACTTGTTGTTGCTGCTATTTTGGCTGTTGTGGGCTTCCTCTCAAGAGGTAAAGTCTAACGACTTCAGCTCAAAAAAATTATAAAAAAGAAGAATCCTCGTATTCTTCTTTTTTATTTTCAGATACCAACAATCAACCATTTATAATTTTGTGGTGTCATCAATTTTTCTTTTTTATGCTTTAATCAATACATTCTAAAAGAACAGATTAGGACTTACATCATGAGCTTCCCTATTACCACACGTGAAATTGAATACACTGCCCCAGATGGTCAACGCTTAATTGGTTACTTTGCTACACCAACGACTGATCAGCCTGTCGCAGGTGTGATTGTTGCACCAGAATGGTGGGGACGTAATGAATACACAGAACAACGTGCTCGTGAGCTTGCTGAGCATGGCTTCGCCGCACTCGCAATTGATATGTATGGCGATAAACGAGTCACCACAGAAGTTCCTCAAGCATCGGCTTGGATGAATCAAACATTTGAACAAGCGGACACCATCGTTAATCGAGCACAAGCAGGTTTAGCAACTTTAGCTGCGCAACCCGAAGTGAATACTGAAAAATTAGCGGCGATTGGTTTTTGCTACGGTGGTAAAGTGGTTCTTGATTTAGCACGTTCAGGTGCTGATATTAAAGCCGTTGTAACGTTCCATGCTGTGTTGGCAGCAAGCGCCCCAGCGGAAAAAGGCAAAGTGAAAGCTGAGATTCTTGTGTTACATGGCGAACTAGACAGCATGGTGACTTTGGACAATGTAGCAAGTTTCCGTCAGGAAATGCACGATGCTGACGTTGATCATGAAGTCGTGATTTTTGAAGATGCAAAACATGGTTTTAGTAATCCGCTTGCGGATGAACGTGCTAAAGCGAATAACGTGGATTTAGGCTATAACGCTGAGGCTGAACATCAGGGGCTTGAAGCCATGTATGAGTTGTTAGATAAGCATTTAAAATAAAAAGTCGAACTCTAAACTGCACTCAAAAAACCTTGAAAACATTTACTAGGCTACTAGGAAGTCTGAACATTAAAATCTTGTAAATATTACTGGTGCTAAGGCGACATGGATGTCGCCTGTTGGACTGCATTACATGGATGTAATGTCAGTCCAACAAATGCCTTTGGTTACTTTGGGCAAAACCAAAGTAACTTGCCAAAGGCATATCCTGAAACTGGATGAGAATTCCGTAATACTATCACTGCTCACACTTTCATTCCCAAATGCAAATATTTTCGTGCAGAATAGCACCTACTTTTGATGGGTCAAAAGTAACAAAACACCTCTATTTAGCTGATGGTACATCCCTGATACCACAGCTCAATGGGCAGCATCCATGCCGCCTGTGCACCAGCGAATATTAATGAGAATTTAATAACGAATTTGTTTGCATTCACAAACTCCCCTCTCCATTTCCGCTATACTACACTTCTGCTTTTTACTGTTCTGATTCATGTCTGATTTTTCATTTTCTGATGCACTCCTCACATGGTTCGACCAACATGGTCGTCACGACCTACCATGGCAAGTTGCCGACGATCCCTATAAAGTTTGGGTCTCAGAAATCATGCTACAACAGACCCAAGTCAAAACAGTTTTGCAATACTTTGACCGCTTTATTGAGCGCTTTCCTACCGTACAAGATTTGGGTAAAGCTAGTTGGGATGACGTTGCCCCCTATTGGGCAGGATTAGGCTATTACGCACGTGCACGTAATCTACATAAAGCAGCAGGCATCGTTAGCCAACAGGGTCATTTCCCTGAAACTCTAGAACAATGGATCGAACTGCCTGGGATCGGACGTTCTACCGCTGGCGCATTAATGTCGCTGGGGTTACGTCAATATGGTGTGATTATGGATGGTAACGTGAAACGTGTTTTAGCACGCTTCTTTGCCATTGAAGATGACCTCTCTAAACCACAACATGAACGCGCCTTGTGGAATATCGCAGAGGAACTATGCCCACAACAGCGTAACCATGATTATACCCAAGCGATCATGGACTTAGGCGCAACCGTGTGTACCCCGAAAAAACCGCTATGTTTATACTGCCCAATGCAGCAACATTGCCAAGCGTATCAACAAGGTTTAGAGCAAGAACTACCATTTAAAAAAGCAAAAAAACCTGTACCCATCAAAACTGCCGATGTATTGCTAATCCAATCGGATGACGAGTGGCTATGGCAACAAAGAGAATCTCATGGACTTTGGGGCGGTTTGTATTGCCTACCCATCATTGAGCAAGCAACCGAATTACAACAGATTGAACAGCACTTTAAACTACAAGCTCAAGTATCATCATTGCAGATTAGCCATAGCTTCACACACTTTACTTGGTTGCTGAATGAAAAACTGTTCCACGTGGAACACGACCAAAAAGAACAACTCAGTATCGAGTTAAATGGCATATGGTTAAGTCCTGAAAATGCCATTGCCAAAGGCATTCCAACAGCCATGAAAAAGTTGATAACAGCAAAACAGAAGGCTTAGAACTCGAACGCTGAATATCAACTGCAAGGAGTTTGCGTGCGACATTCAATTTCTTATACGGTTCTTGGTGTAGTGATGATTTTATTATCAGCATGCGCCACCACCCCTAAGAAACCAACACCTTTACCCAATGCCCAAGTCAATAAGCTTAAAAATATGCGCTTGGATAATCGCCTGCCTGTTCCTGTCAAAGGCGTCAGTCGAAGTCAACTTCGCGATACGTGGGGAGCTGCCCGTAGTCAAGGGCGAAGCCACGAAGGGATTGATATCATGGCAGAGCGTGGCACGAAAGTGTATAGTGCTACCGAAGGTCTCGTTGCAGATTTACGCAATAATAATTTAGGCGGTAAGGTCATTTGGATTCTTGGTCCAGCGGGGACTTGGCATTATTACGCACATCTTGATGGACACAAACGTGGTTTAAGCGTCGGTGACACTGTCCGCAAAGGTGATTTGATTGGGTATGTGGGAAATACAGGTAATGCACGCCACACTGCACCACATTTACACTATGGCATTTATTTAAATGGCAAAGGGCGTGGAGCTGTTAATCCATACCCGTATTTACGTTAGGAATCTACAATGTCAGAAGCATTGATTGAACGTCTGGTGACGTTTGCAGAGTCTGGGAATCAACAAAAAATCATCATCAATGGAACAAGCTACCAAGGTTGGATCATGGAAATCACAGAGGATGCATTGTTGATTAGCACGGGCTTTGCAGACAAATCAGGTAAAGACTTTTGGCTTAAATTTACAGACTTAGAAACAGCTGAACTCTATTTTTGGGATACTCGCCCAAATGAATGGGTATCTTTTACACTTTAAATAATCACTTTCAAATAACAATAAGGAGCTTCAACATATGACCATTCAACGTTGTGGATGGTGTTCAGATGATCCACTGTATATTGCTTACCATGATGAAGAATGGGGCAAAGCTGAACACGATGAAGCTCGCTTATTTGAAATGCTTTGTCTTGAGGGTCAGCAAGCAGGCTTATCATGGATTACAGTGCTTAAAAAACGTGAAGGCTATCGTTCTCATTTTTTCCAACATCCCATTGAGCAGGTCGCGGCGCTGACCGATGATCAACTTGAATTCAAACTCACAGATGCTGGATTGATTCGCCATTTTGGGAAGCTCAAAGCCATTCGTGATAATGCGATTGCTTGGCAAGCATTAAAGCAAGAAGTCGGCAATGTATCTGCTTGGTTATGGAATTTTGTAGATCATCAAGCACTGGATAATGATGTTGAAAATTATCGTGCTGCACCTGCCCAAACTGAGATCAGTCAACTCTTATCTAAAACACTCAAAAAGCGTGGTTTTAAATTTGTCGGGCCAACGACATGCTATGCATTTATGCAAGCGGTTGGGATGGTCAATGACCATGAAAATCACTGTCATTTCAAATAAATTCTCTCTCGATTTTCCTTCCATAGGAGTCTGTCCATGAGTAACAACCAAATACGTGCTTATGCAGCCATGCAAGCTGGTGAGCAACTGGTTCCTTATCAATTCGATGCAGGTGAATTACAAGCTCATCAAGTTGAAGTTAAAGTTGAATATTGTGGTCTTTGCCATTCCGATATTTCTGTGATCAATAATGACTGGCGCTCATCGAGTTATCCCGTGATCGCAGGACACGAAATTATCGGAACAATCGTTGCACTCGGTTCTGAAGCAAAAGGGCTGAAATTGGGACAACGTGTTGGGATTGGATGGACAGCAGAAACCTGCCAAGCCTGTGATCCATGTATCGGTGGCAATCAAGTCTTATGTACAGGCGAAAGTATTGCCACAATCGTCGGACATGCGGGAGGCTTTGCAGATAAAGTCCGTGCAGGCTGGCAGTGGATCATTCCCCTACCTGATGATTTAGATCCAGAAAGTGCAGGTCCTCTTCTCTGTGGTGGCATTACGGTGTTTGATCCTTTGCTCAAACATAAAATCCAAGCGACACATCATGTTGCTGTCATCGGTATCGGTGGCTTAGGTCATATGGCAATTAAACTGCTCAAAGCATGGGGCTGTGAGATTACGGCGTTTAGTTCAAACCCTGATAAAACAGATGAACTCAAGGCGATGGGGGCTGACCATGTGGTCAATAGCCGTGATGCTCAAGCCATCAAAGCACAACGAGGTAAATTCGATTTACTGCTCAGTACGGTCAATGTGACGTTGAACTGGCAGGCATATTTAAGTACCTTAGCGCCGAATGGAACATTACATTTTCTAGGTCTTACATTAGAACCTGTGCCTGTATCGGTCGGCGCATTGATCGATGGCGCAAAGTCTGTCACAGGCTCACCGACTGGTTCTCCTTTGGCACTGCGCCAACTGTTGCAATTTGCTGCGCGACGCAATATCGCACCGCAAATCGAACTTTATCCAATGTCTCAGCTCAATGACGCGATTGAGCGGCTACATTCAGGACAAGCACGTTATCGTATCGTCCTCAAAGCAGATTTTGATTAATGTAAGCTTTTCCGAACCCAATCCGCCAACTGCTGAAGCGCTTGGCGGATTTCTTCTGTTAGAGCATGTCCCGCATTTAAACGCACAAAATGCTGATAACGTTTATCTTCACCAAACACTTCACCAGGCACGATATTAATCCCTTTTGCTTGAGCTAAATAATAGAGTTCTAAGCCTGAAATTGATTTCGGTAACTGTAACCACAGTGCATATCCCCCTTCAGACTGACTCAAGGCAATTGGCAGCCCTTGAAAAGCTTCTAAGATATAGGCTCGATACTGTTCAACCTGCTGCATCAATTTTGGACGTAAGCGCTCCAAATGCTCGCGATAACCACGGCTATAAATAAAATCTGCCAAACCCAATTGCAACGGTGTATTCACACCAACATTATTTGCCATCAACTGTGGACGTAAATGCTGCAACTGTTGTCCTAAACAAAACCATCCAACGCGATAAGCACTGGATAGCGATTTAGACACCGAGCCACACCAAATCACATAGCCTTGTTGATCCCAATAGCGAATCGGCAATGGTCGTTCTTTTTGAAAACTACATTCTCCATAAATATCATCTTCTAAAATAAAGCATTGGTATTTCTCGGCCAGCTGAGCGATATGCTGCTTTTGTTCATTGCTTAGGCAATAACCCGATGGATTTTGAAAATTAGCGGTGAGTAAGCATAATTTCGCAGCACCCTGTCGCATAAACGATTCCAGTCGCTCAAGATCAATCCCTTGATGATCCGCAGGGATTTCAATAATTTTTCGCTTTAACCCCGCCAACATTTGCAGTTGACCATTAAACGTTGGCGTAGGAATAAGAATGCTATCGCCCTCTTTGGTCATTTGCTGAATCAGCAATGAAAGAGCAGGCATACAACCATTGGTAATAAAAATATCCTCAATCGCCACATAAATCCCATCTTCACGCCAATGATCAGACAGTGCCTGACGCAATTGCATATGCCCTTGCTTATTGCAATATAAGAAATCCTCAGGCTGACAATGCTTGAGCGCACGTTGTAAAGAGCGGCGCAAACCATCCACTGGAATCAGATGTGGTGACAACTGAATCGCACCCAGCGGTGTCAAATGGCTTTGTATCGAAGCGGTCTGAATCTGATTTTGCAGGTCTAAATTTGACACTTGTCTCGGCATTGATTCGAATTGAGGGCTATCAGGAATAGCACTTTGATATTGTCGAGGGCTAACAAAATAACCTGATTTTGCTTTGACATAAATTAGCCCTTTTGCCTCCAACAACTCATAGCACTGTTGAGCTGTGCTCAAACTCACCTCTTGCTGACGAGCAAATTCTCTTAGAGAACTCAGCTTTTGTTGAGGCTGAAGCTCATGTTGATAAATCTTATGGGCAAGTTGATCTGCCAATCTTTGATATTGAAAACTCATTTCTGTACTGCTTTTTTAGAAATTTCTGTATCTGTATTGGTTTATACAACACCGTTAAGCTATAAAAATCAACTACAGGAGGATAAAGCAATGAAAAATAAAGTCTTATTTATATTATGCAGCCTTGTATTTACTGGATGCCAAATCACTGATCAAAAAACACATCAGCAACAGGAAATATGTAAGACACTTTCTGAAGGGTATCTCAAAACACAAAATCAGCAGACCTATGAGTTTTGGAAATTAGAGCAGATTCCAAACCAAGCTGAGCAAAACACATTAAAGCTGATCTATAAAAAACCAAATGAAAACGGACTGGTTTTAACGGGTTTATTACTGCCAACAGTAGAACTTGAATGCACATTGAAACAACAACATATTGTCGTTTCTGTCGCGCAACCGACAGGGAAAAACCTTCAAGTTTTGGAAGTTATTTTACCTAAGCCAACTAGCGACACACCGAGAAACCCTGACTTAGTTGCTCGCTCAGAAACTCAATAAACAACCGCACACGTTTGGGTAAATGCTCTTGTTGATAATAAACAGCATGGATGCTTTGATAAGAGTGCTCAATTTGATCTTCAAACAGCGCAACTAAACGACCTTCTTGTAAATCTTTCCAAATCTCAAACTCAGATAATCGTGCTATCCCTAAGCCTCGTAAGCACAACTGTCTAACCGTTTCACCGCTTGAGGCTTTTATTTTAGACTTCGCGAAAAAGTACTCACCCTCGACTTTTATCGGCCACTGATTCACCCTAACTGGTCGAGAGAAACCGATCACTTCATGTGTCAAAAGTTCTGAAGCTTGTTGAGGCATTCCTTCACGCGCCAAATAGTCAGGACTTGCCACGATATATATGCGACTTTTGCACAACAGTTTGGCGTGTAAGCTTGAGTCATGTAACTCACCAAACCGAAATGCGACATCCGTTTTATGCTCCAATAGATCAATCACTTGATCATTGCTATTCAATTCAAGTTCAATATTCGGATAACGCTGTTGAAATGCATGCATCAACGGTGCAATCACATGCAAAATAAAGGGGTTGGCAGAATCGATTCGAATTAGTCCAGCTGTATCTTGATCCGATTTTTGTAGTGCTTCTTCAGCAGCATTGAGATCATTTAATATTTTACGGGCATGATTAAGAAAGTTTTGACCATCCTGTGTCAGTTTCAATTTACGCGTGGTTCTTTCCAACAAAGTCACTTCAAGTTTTGCTTCTAATCGACTCAATGCACGGCTTACCCCAGATGAGGTTTGTTCTAATTTTTCTGCCGCCGCTATAAAAGAACCTGTATCGACAATCGTGATAAACGTCAGTAACTCCTCAATTGTTGATTTCATTCATGCTGTCCATTATTGATATTTAGTCAACTATATTTTGCTAATCCATATATTTTTTAGCAATGATAATCCATGCAAAATTTCGATCATTAGCAAAATATGCTCCGTGGAGCATTTAAAAGATGAGATGAAGAATATGCAAATTCCTCAGTTTGGTTTAGGCACCTATCGTTTAAATGATCAAATCCTCATTAATTCAGTCAAAACAGCTTTGGATGTAGGTTATCGTGCCATTGATACGGCTCAGATTTATGAAAATGAGGCAGCAGTCGGTCAGGCAATTGCTGAAAGTGGTATTCCTCGTAAAGAGATTTTTTTAACGACGAAAATCTGGGTCGATCATTTTTCCACAGATAAACTGATTCCAAGCTTAAAAGATAGCTTGCAAAAATTACGTACCGATGCAGTTGATCTCACCCTGATCCACTGGCCTGCACCTAAACTCGGCGTTTCTATTCCAGAAGTCATGCAGCTACTTTTGGAAGCAAAGCAACAAGGTTTAACTCAACAGATTGGCATCTCAAACTTCAATATTGCCTTGATCCAACAAGCAATTGACAGCATTGGTGTTGAACATATCGCAACCAATCAAATTGAGCTGAGCCCCTATTTGCAGAACCAGCATTTAGTCGATTATCTACGGGAACAAAATATTGATGTAACGTCCTATATGACCCTTGCTTATGGCAAGGTACTCAATGATCCAACCCTACTGGAAATCGCAGCACAGCACCAAGCGACAAGCGCACAAGTCGCTTTAGCCTGGGCCTTACAACAAGGTTATGCCGTGATCCCCTCATCCACTAAACGTGAGAATCTAATCAGCAACTTAAAGGCACAAGACTTAAAACTGAGTGCAGAAGAAATGCAAATGATTGCTCAATTAGAACGTAATGGCCGAGAAGTTGATCCCCAAGCGTGGGCGCCAGAATGGGACAAATAATATGAGTAGTCGCATTAATCTGCCTTTGCTTGCATTGGCAATAGGCGCTTTTGCTATCGGAACGACAGAATTCTCACCTATGGGTTTATTACCGAACATTGCCAATGATCTCGGTGTTTCAATTCCAAGTGCTGGGATGCTGATCACGGGATATGCTTTAGGGGTAATGTTGGGTGCTCCCATCATGACCCTATGGTTTGGTGGTTTTGCGCGTCGTAATGCGCTGATTCTATTGATGGCTATTTTTACCATCGGGAACTTGATTGCTGCTTTCGCACCTAACTACATGAGCTTAATGGGTGCTCGCTTAATCACTAGCCTCAATCATGGTGCATTCTTTGGGATAGGTTCAGTTGTTGCTGCTAGTGTCGTTCCTGTCAATAAACAAGCCAGTGCCGTCGCGATGATGTTTATGGGGCTTACGATTGCCAATATTGGTGGAGTGCCTTTGGCAACTTGGGTCGGGCAAAACATTGGCTGGCGAATGTCTTTCCTAGCCATCTCAGCACTCGGTGTGATTACCATGTTCGCACTGTGGAAAGCACTTCCCGTTGGCTCTGTGGGTCAAAAACCAGATGTAAAAATGGAACTTCGTGTGCTTACTCGTCTACCTGTGATCTTAGCATTACTTACGACGGTGTTTGGTGCATCAGCAATGTTTACCCTATACACCTATATCGCACCAAGTTTGGTTGAATTTACGCATGCTTCACCGACTTTTATTACGATGATGCTCGTGCTCATCGGGATTGGGTTCTCTATTGGCAATCATTTTGGAGGAAAATTTGCTGACTTATCACTCAATAAAACCCTGATTGGTTCCTTGCTGCTCTTGATCGTGCTGATGCTGATTTTTCCATTGCTAGCACAAACACAAGTCGGTGCTGCTTTAGGACTCATCCTATGGGGTGCGGCAGCGTTTGCAATCGTGCCTCCACTGCAAATGCGCGTGATGTCGGTGGCACACGAAGCCTCTGGCCTTGCTTCTTCCGTGAATATTGGTGCCTTTAACTTGGGCAATGCGATTGGCGCAGCAGCGGGTGGTGCGGTACTCAGTCTGGGGCTAAGTTATGCCGCAGTGTCGATGATTGGTGCTTTACTCGCAGGGATCGGCTTAATCCTAGTTTTTATTCAGATTAAATTATCTCAACAAGAAAGTACGGATTATCAGCAATGCCCTCAAATTTAACTGAAAAAAATGCCTGATTTGAATCAGGCATTTTTTTTATTTTAAAACATCGGGCAACTTCGGTTGCGCATACAATGGATTATAAATTTCTTTCTTCATCTTCATCAGCATTTGATAGGGTTGCTGTTGCACAAACATATTCACAAAACTCAAAGGAATCGCACCTGCTGGATCAGCATAACCTGTGGTTGTCACCTTGACTTTATTATTGGCAAGTTTTTGGAATGTCCAATCCCCCGCATATTTGGTTAAACGGATAATATCAGGCTGTTCAGGATAATTATTTTGCACAGCATTATTTTTAATACTAATACTGCCATCGGCATTCTTAGTCATTTTCCCCTTAATCACGACATCACGATCTTTCAGAGGAAATGGAAAATCAAGCACCATATAAAGTGTAAACTCACCTTTCTTCTCATCTCGAGAAAGCAGCTGTGCTTTCCCAACATAAGGTACCCATTGTGGTGTCCGTTCAACATCAAGAACCACAGCAACTGCACGCTCTAATGGCACATCAAATGTGGTTTCTGCTTTATATTGGAAAACAGGATTATTTTCAGTCTGGTACGTCCAAACCTTAATATTATTACGATGTAAACTCAGTTTTGGGGCTTCGGCAGCAGTTACGACAAAGCTCGTCAGACTGAGCAGCGTAGCAAGAACAATATGCTTTTTATTCATGTCATGCTCGATTGTTTTAATGATGAAGAGAGCTTGTTTTCACTTAGAACGATCCAGTAAAAAGCTCGACAAGCTCTTTTTATAGTGCAAAAAAGGAACTTTTTATACTTGAATATCGTTAAAGCCTAAAACATCTTTCATATCGTATTTACGAGCTTCACGTCCTACCACCCATGCTGCTGCGCGCACTGCACCCGCAGCGAAGTTCATACGATTCGTCGCTTTATGTGTCACTTCAACGCGCTCGCCTTCACCAATAAACATCACGGTATGTTCACCCACGATATCACCACCACGAATCGTTTCAAAACCAATGGTTTGACGGTCACGAGGCCCTGTATAACCTTCACGACCATACACAGCAACTTCTTTCAAATTACGACCAAGTGTATCTGCAATCGCTTCACCCATCATGAATGCCGTACCAGATGGAGCATCTACTTTATGGCGATGATGTGCTTCAATGATTTCAATATCAACTGTATCGCCAAACACTTTCGCTGCGAGTTCCAACAATTTGATCGAAACGTTCACTCCAACTGAATAATTGGCAGCGTACACCACAGGTGTCTGTGTTGCTGTTTCATCAAGGAATGCTTTTTGCTCATCCGACATCCCTGTGGTGCCAATTACCATCGCAACGCCAGCTTCACGGCATAACTTTAAGTGCTGTTCAGTTGCAACAGGTGCAGTAAAATCAATCACCACATCACAGTCTTTCAAGACTTCACTCAAACTTCCCACGATCTTGACACCGATGTTGCCAATGCCTGCAAGTTCCCCTGCATCTGCACCCACCAAGCTGCTTTCAGGACGCTCAACTGCTGCCGCAAGCTGATAACCCGCCTGTTGTACGGCTTGAATCAAAATACGCCCCATGCGTCCGCCTGCACCCAAGATCCCAATGCGTGGAGAAGTTGACATAATATTTCCCAGTCTTTTATTTAAACAATCCAGCTACTATAGCAAAACTCTGTCGCTCCGCTAAAAAATTTCCCACAAAAAAACCTGCCGAAGCAGGTTTTTTTGTTGATGCAAATTAATCGAATAAGCGATCAAAGAATGATTTTTTCTTTGGAGATGAAGCATGACCATCACCATCAAAAGAAGCTTGTAATTCTTTCAGCAATTCACGTTGGCGGCTATTTAAATTCACTGGTGTTTCTACCACGATACGGCACAATAGGTCGCCGACCATGCTGCTACGTACTGGACGAACACCCTTACCACGCAAGCGGAACAATTTGCCTGTTTGCGTGCCTTCAGGAATTTTCAAGCTCACGCGCCCTTCTAGGGTCGGGATTTCAATTTCTTTTCCTAATGCAGCATCGGCAATGCTCACAGGAACATCCATATATAAATCAGCGCCATCACGTTGGAAGATTTCGTGTTCACGAACAACAACTTCTACGTATAGATCACCTGATTGACCATCACGAATCGCTTCACCTTTGCCCGTTAAACGTACGCGATCACCATTATCTACACCTGCAGGAATGGTAACTTCAAGCGTTTGCTGACGGTCTGATACACCAGATCCATGACAGGTATTACAAGGATTTTTAATAATCTTGCCCTGACCACGACAGGTACTACACGTCTGCTGAACAGAGAAGAAACCTTGTTGCATGCGCACTTGACCAGCACCGTGACAAGTACGGCAAGTTTCTACATCATTTGGATTTTTAGATCCTTTACCATCACAGGTTTCACATGGCGCTGGCGCAGTGAAAGTAATGGTTTTTTTCACGCCTTTGACTGCTTCTTCAAGCGTCAATTCCATCACGTAACGAAGGTCTGAACCACGGCGCTGACGTTGTTGCTGACGACCACCGCCACCAAACGCACCACCAAAGATATCACCGAACTGGCTGAAAATATCTTCAGCGCTAAAACCGCCACCAAAGCCACCACCGCCAAAGCCACCTTCAAAAGCGCTATGGCCTGCACGGTCATACATACTACGCTTTTCACTATCTGAAAGAACTTCGTACGCTTCAGACGCTTCTTTAAACTTGTCTTCAGCTTCAGCGTTGTCAGGGTTGCGGTCAGGGTGATACTTCATCGCCAACTTACGATAGGCTTTTTTTATCTCATCATCACCTGCGGTTTTCGATACGCCTAAAACCTCATAATAATCACGTTTAGCCATGGTTGGCGATGCTCCTCACGGAATTTATTAAATCTATACAAACAAATAAGCTCTGCTGACTTTTTATTTCTAAAGTCAACAGAGCCTTAATAGGGGCTGTATGATAAATTTACAAGGTCTATCGCAATAAAAAAGCAATAAATTTAAAAAACTGCTTTATTTTTAAAGTATTTAGCAATGCCTTGAATCCAAGCATTCAATAAAAACAACCAAGCAATTGAACTAAATACCACACCAGCAACCGTCATTGCGGTCACCCAAGTTGCGCTATCCCATGCAAAAAAGAATAGAGGAATAAACCAAAGGGCGGCAAAAAATGCCATCAAGATAAATAGAAGCACATTACGCATAATCCAGAGTGCATGCGCATGTATCCATACCTCTGCATTATCCACAATCGCAACTTTGCGTGCTAACAGGTATGCAAACGCTGCAAACACTATTGTAAATAATGCAAGAAACATGAACACGTAAGAAATCGCCACATAGCGGCGATGCTGCTCAATATTGTCTTGCCCCATGCTCTATATCACCTCATCCAATGCATTTTGCCAAATTTGTCATGCAATGAAATTCAATTATTTTTTGGTCTGTAAATATAGGTGCTACTATATTGAAATTTTCAATATTTCGCACCTTTATTCACAAAATAATTACGATAGATATGTTGTTTTTTTCACCTTAAACCAAGCTGCATAGAGCGCAGGTAGGAAAAATAAGGTTAATAAGGTCGCAACTATCAAACCGCCCATAATTGCAACAGCCATTGGACCAAAGAAAATACTGCGTGATAACGGAATCATCGCCAAAACAGCAGCCAATGCAGTAAGAACAATTGGACGGAATCGGCGCATGGTTGCATCAATCACCGCATCCCAAGGCGCTTGCCCAGCATGTATATCTTGTTCGATCTGATCAATCAAAATCAGCGAGTTCCGCATAATCATGCCAGACAAGGCAATCGTTCCAAGCATTGCGACGAAACCAAAGGGTTTATTGAATAATAACAAGAACGCCACGACACCAATTAAGCCAAGTGGTGCTGTCAGCAACACGATGGTTGCACGCGACATACTACGCAATTGGATCATCAATAAAGTCATCACCACCGCAAGGAATAAAGGCATCCCTGCATTGACTGAACTTTGTCCTTTTGCCGATTCCTCAACTGTACCGCCCACTTCGAGTAGATAACCATTCGGTAAGTCAGTTCGTAAAGCCTGCATTTGATCAGCCAACTGTTGAACAACTGTTGCAGGTTGTAAATGCGTGCGAATGTCTGCTCGAACAGTAATCGTGGGTAAGCGGTTACGATGCCAGATTAAGCCTTCTTCAAAACGTGATTCAATTTTCGCGATTTGTGCTAATGGAACCGTCGTGCCTTGAGTCGTTGGAACCGCCAAACTGGCTAGAGAAGCAACTTCAGCACGTTCCGTTTTATCACCACGTAGACGAATTTCAATCAACTCACGTTTTTCACGGTATTGATTCATCACCGTACCCGTGACTGAGGCATTTAAGAAATTTGCCAAATCAGCGCTAGAAACACCCATCTGACGTGCACGATCTTGATCGATCTCAATCGCAATAATCTTACTTGGCTCACCCCAATCCAAATGTACATTGGTGGTGTTTGGATCTTCACTTAGCACTTTGGCCACTTTTTGTGCCCATTGACGTACTGTCGCTAAATCCTCACCCGAAACCCGATACTGCAATGGATAACCGACAGGTGGGCCATTTTCGAGTAATGACACACGCGTGCGCACTTGTGGCAAGAGCTGCTTAATTTGCGTTTCTAAAGAACGTCGAATTTCATCACGATCATCTAAAGAGGATGCCAATACTACAAACTGAGCAAAGCTCGCCTGCGGTAACTGTTGATCCAACGGTAAGTAGAATCGTGGTGAACCTGTCCCGACATAAGCCACATAGTTATCAATCCCTTTTTGCTTAGAAAGGAATTTTTCGACTTTATGAACGGCTTGCTCGGTTGCCGTCAAGGATGCGCCTTCCTCTAGTTTTAAATCTACTAAAATTTCGGCACGGTTGGATGGAGGGAAAAATTGCTGTGGCACAAACTTAAACATTGCGACAGAAAAGATGAAGATCCCAACCGTTACGGCAATCACCGTCTTACGATAAGTGATACAAACTTCAACCACACGGCGGAACGATTGATAAAACTTCGACTGATAAGGGTCATGATGTTGGACATGTGCCTCAACCACAGGCACAGGCTGCTTACGTAATTTCGCCCATAGACGTAAATACCATGCGGCTTGTTGCTGTTGTTTGGTGAAGTCAGGCAACAACTTTTCACCAAGGTAGGGAACAAACAAAACTGCTGCAATCCACGATACGATCAGCGCAATCGTCACCACTTGGAAAATAGAACGGGTATATTCTCCTGTCCCAGATTGCGCAGTGGCAATAGGCAAGAAACCCGCTGCGGTAATCAGTGTTCCTGTCAGCATTGGGAAAGCAGTCGTTTGCCATGCAAAACCAGCAGCTTTGAGCCGACTATAGCCCTGCTCCATTTTGATTGCCATCATCTCGACCGCGATAATGGCATCATCGACCAGCAGACCCAATGCGAGAATCAAAGCACCTAAAGAAATTTTATGTAGTCCGACATCAAATAAATTCATGCCTGCAAAAGTCATCGCAAGCACCAGTGGAATGGATAGTGCCACCACTAAACCTGTGCGAAAACCCAGTGAGAAGAAACTCACTAACAGCACGATAATGACTGCTTCAGCCAATACCTTTAAAAACTCATGAATACTACGTTGTACCGCGACGGGCTGATCAGAAACTTTTTGCAGCTCCATACCTAAAGGTAAAGTCTTTTGCAATTGGGTAAATTCAGTTTCGAGATTTTTACCCAAAGCAATAATGTCACCGCCTTTACGCATCGATACCGCAATACCAATCCCGTTCTCGCCCATAAAACGCATACGAGGTTGCGCAGGTTCACTAAAGCCACGGTAAATCTCGGCAACATCTCCCAACTGAATGGTTTTATCACCCACCAACAATGGCAGTTTTTTCAGATCATCAACACTGTGTAAATGTCCACTGACCCGAATTTGAATACGATCTGTACCTGTTTCAAAGAAACCCGCAGATGCCATATCATTTTGCTTTTGAATCGCTTCTTGAATGGCAGTGACAGGGACGCCGAGCTGAACCGCTTTGGTGTTGGAAAGTTCAATCCAGATTTTTTGATCTTGTAAGCCAACGAGATTGACCTTGCTCACGTCTTTAACACGCTGCAATTGCAGTTGTAGACGATCGGCATATTCTTTCATTACTGCATAGTCAAAATCCTTGCCCGTGAGGACATAGATATTGCCGAAGGTATCGCCAAATTCGTCATTGAAAAATGGACCTTGTACACCACTCGGTAACTGATGACGGATGTCATTGACCTTCTTACGGACGTTGTACCAAACATCAGGAATTTTGCTTGATGGTAGCGAATCCTTGGCAACGAAAGTCACCAAAGACTCACCAGGGCGAGAATACGCCATGATGCGGTCATACTGACCCGTAGTCATCAGTTCTTTTTCGATGCGATCAGTCACCAGCGTGGAAACTTCTTTCGCGGTTGCTCCCGGCCAATAGGTTTGGACGACCATGACTTTAAAGGTAAATGGTGGATCTTCACTTTGTGAGAGTTTCGAATAGGACATGATCCCTACAATGCCAAGTAACAGCATAAAATAGAGAATAATGCCCTTATTCTTAAGTGCCCATTCTGAAAGGTTAAATTTCATGTTTAACCTCCCGTTTTGACTGTGACTTCACGATTATCACGATCTACAGGATGAATCTTTTGCTGATCGCGAAGTAAATGTACACCACCGACCACAACCCAATCATTTGCCTTGAGACCTGACACAATTGGCACACTATCACGTCCATAAGCCCCCAAGTTCACAGCCACTTTACGTAAGGTATTATTCGTATTCACAACCCATACATAAGCATCTTGACCATTGGCAGTGACGCTAGATAAAGGCACGCTGAGTACATTGTTTTGTTGCGTGACAAAAAAGACACGTGCGCTCTGCCCCAGTTGGATCGAAGACTGCCCTTCCAACAACGAGACTTTCACCGTAAATGTTCTGGACTGATCTGCTGCGGGCGAAACCTCACGAACTTTAGCGGCAAATCGTGCTTCAGGTTGTGACCATAGCGTGACCCAAGCCGACTGACCGACTTTAATTTGGCTGACTGCTTGTTCTGGTACACCAAATACCACCTCACGCTCACCATCAATTGCAAGTTGATACGCTGGCTGTCCAGCAGAGACGACTTGTCCGATTTCAATTTGACGTTGGGTAATCACACCATTTTTATTAGAGACAAGTTGGTTATAACCAGTTTGATTTGAAGACACTTGATAATTCGAGCGTGCTTGTTGCAAGGTTGCCTGCGCTGATTCGTACTGATTTTTGATCGCATCAAATTGCGAACGACTCACCGCATTAACTGGAAGTAATTGCTGATAACGTTGATATTCCTGCGCTGCAATTTTTGCTGCGGCTTGCGCACTATCCAATTGTGCTTTTGCAGCATTCATTTGCAGCTGTGCATCTTTAACATCTAATTTTGCCAAGACTTGCCCAACTTTAACGCGATCACCCACATCAACATAACGTTCCGTAATTTGTCCCCCGACACGGAATGCCAAAGCCGTTTCTTGCCTCGCCTGCACATCTCCTGCATAGCTCTTTTGGTCAACATGCGTGCTGCTCGGTTGCGTCACCATGACATAGGGAATTTCCTCAGTCTTGGGAACCTCTTTTTGGCATGCGGATAAAGTGACACTGCTGAGTACGAGCAACCCCACAATTACATGATTTAGCAGATTCATCTCTTTTTCGCTCTTATTCAGATTGATTTTTTAAGGCACAATATGAATATCATGATAGATTGTTTATTTTTTAATTAATATACCCATGAGTACATTAATTAAAAATTAAAGTTATTTAATTGATTTTTAATTTAATTAAAAGAGAATGTCAGCGTGCAAAACAACAGTGGTCGCCCAAAAGATTTAGAGAAAAGAGCCAAAATCCTTCAGGCTGCAAAATCTATTTTCTTAAAAATGGGTTATCACGCCACCAATATGAATCAAATTGCCAAAGACGCGGGCGTGACTAAACTGACGGTTTATAACCATTTCCAAGACAAAGCCAATCTGTTTATTTGTGCGATTGAAGAAAGTTGTGAGGAATCCCTTTGTGCCAAAGAAATTGTCTTAACAGCGGAAAGTAATTTTGAACAAGCGCTGTATGTGATGTGTCACCGTACACTCAGTATTATTTATCTTCCTGAAGCGCTGAAACTTGATCGTGTCCTGTTTGAACTCGCCGCGGAACAGAGTCCTCTGACCCAACAGTTTTTTGATGCATCACATACACGGATGAGTAATGTTTGGTGTGATTTTTTCAGACAAGCCATCCACTTAAACTTTATCCAAGCAGATGATCCCCTCAAGCAATCAGAAATGATCGTGTCCTTAATGCTGGGCTTACGTCACTATCGGGTGTTGTTAGGTTTAGACACTGTACCAACAACAATTGAAATCGATCAGATGATTCAACAAGCAGTTGAGCTATTTTTGCTTAAATATCAAACTAAAATTTAAATAAATTTCACATTTATTTACGTTCTCCACTTGGAATGTCTCTCAATCGCGCTATAGTCAAATGAGAACATCAGGAGAAATAGAATGATTCAGCAAATCACGGCTCCATTACGTGAAGATGTCCGCTTATTGGGCAATTTACTTGGTGAAACCTTAAAGCAACATGCTGGGCAAGATTTGTTTAATCAAATTGAGCAAATCCGTGCACTCGCCAAAGGCGCACGAGACGGTCAAATCGAAGCAGAAAAACAATTAGAACAACTTTTCCTCGGCTTAAAAGATGAAGAGATTTTGCCTCTCACCCGTGCTTTCTCTCATTTTCTCAACTTCGCCAATATCGCAGAGCAATATCATGTGGTTCGTAGCCGTCGTCAGGCTGAGTTTGATGAACAAGCACCAAGCCCGAATCCATTACCGCACTTATTTGAAAAATTCAAAACCCAACAAATCAACGAACAACAACTGTTCCAACAGCTCTGTGATCTCAAAATTGAGTTAGTACTCACTGCACACCCAACCGAAGTCAGTCGTCGTACCTTAATTCAAAAATATGATGATATTACCGATTGCCTGTCTCAGCTTGATCAGCAAAAGTTGACCCCACGAGAACGCCAACAAAACCTTGCGACATTGAAGCAATTAATTAGTTCGGCATGGCAAACAGATGAAATTCGTCAACATCGCCCAACCCCAGTGGATGAAGCTAAATGGGGTTTTGCAACCATTGAGCAGACCTTATGGAATGCAGTTCCCAAATTCGTTCGTGAACTCAATGAGCTTACACAACAACATTGTGAGCAAAGCTTACCGCTGACCGTTGCACCGATTCGCTTTGCTTCTTGGATGGGCGGTGACCGCGACGGTAATCCAAATGTCACCCATAAAATCACGCAAGAAGTATTATGGCTGTCTCGTTGGCAAGCAGCGGACTTATATTTACGTGATATTGAAAACTTACGCTGGGAACTGTCGATTCAGCATTGTTCTGAAGAACTCGCGCAAGCACTAGGTGAGCCACACCCTGAACCGTATCGTGAATATTTGCGTGAAACACGTGAACGTTTAAAAGCAACTCGTTATTGCTTAGGGCAACGTTTACAAGGTCTAGAAGCAGATGATCGAAATATCATTCGTCATAAAGATGAATTGTTACAACCATTATTGCTGTGCTATCGCTCTTTGGTTGACAGTAATTTAGCCGAAATTGCCAATGGTCAATTGTTAGATTTCATCTATCGGGTGAATTGTTTTGGGATTGAACTACTCAAACTCGATATTCGTCAGGAATCTGGGCGACATCGCCAAGCCATTTCAGCGATTACGGAGTATTTAGGTCTCGGCAATTTCGAATCTTGGACTGAGCAGGCGCGTCAAAATTTCCTGATCCAAGAATTACAAAGTAAGCGCCCACTGCTGCCAAAATATTTAAATGAGCCTGAAGGTAGCCTGATTCAGCATCCTGATGTATTGGAAGTATTTGCAACAATGCGAACTTTAGCGGAACAACCGCCTGAAAGTTTGGGTGCATATATCATTTCTATGGCTGAATATCCAAGTGATGTCCTTGCTGTTCTGTTATTGCAAAAAGAAGCAGGGATTCAGCAACCCTTACGTGTCGTTCCACTCTTTGAAACACTGAAAGATTTAGACGGCGCAGCAAAAACCATGGATACGCTGTTTAGTATGCATTGGTATAAGCAACATATTCATGCAAAACATGAGGTCATGATTGGTTACTCGGACTCAGCCAAAGATGCAGGCTTTATGTCAGCAAACTGGGCACAGTATCGCGCCCAAGAAGAACTCACGGCGATCGCTCAAAAGCATGGTGTGCAACTGACATTATTCCATGGTCGTGGTGGTTCGATTAGTCGCGGCGGCGCGCCGACACAACAAGCTTTGTTCTCTCAACCACCTGGATCGATTTCAGGTGCGATTCGCGTCACTGAACAAGGTGAAATGATTCGATTTAAATTCGGACTAGAAGGCATTGCCTTACAGAACTTAGAAATCTATACCGCAGCAACATTAGAAGCGACACTCTTACCTCCACCTGTACCGAAACAAGAATGGCGTGCATTGATGAATCAAATGACCGATTTATCAGTAAAAGTCTATCGTCAAACCGTCCGTGAAAACCCTCATTTTGTGAGTTATCTGCGTACAGTCACGCCTGAGCTTGAGCTGCAAATGCTTCCGCTCGGCTCACGTCCTGCCAAACGTAAAGTCAGTGGTGGCATTGAGTCACTGCGCGCCATTCCTTGGGTGTTTGCATGGACACAAATTCGTCTCATGCTCCCTGCTTGGCTAGGAACAGGGACGGCGATTAATCAAGTCCATGAGCAGCACAAAAACACACTGGATGAGATGTTAGAACAATGGCCTTATTTCCAAACCCTGATCGACATGCTGGAAATGGTGTTGTCTAAATCAGATGCGGATATTGCGCTGTATTACGAGTCACACCTCACCCAAGACCAAGACTTAAAACTGCTTGGCGTTGAACTACGCCAACGTCTACAAAATGCCGTAGATACCTTGTTAAGTCTCAAAGGTGAATCTAAGCTACTCAGTAATAATGAGGTACTTGATCAATCGATGCAGGTGCGCAAACCTTATCTGTTGCCATTACATCTATTACAGGCAGAATTGATGAAGCGTCGTCGTTTGTATTTAAGTACTCATCAATCTGAACACACCCCTATTGATCATGCGCTTATGGTCAGTATTGCAGGGATTGCAGCAGGTTTACGTAATACAGGTTAAATGCTCTTTGAATGAGTCATCAGCAGAAATGATGCCTGTTGATGACTCGATTGGCAAAATATTCCACTTTTATAAAAATTTTTAGAATTTTTTTAAAATTTATTTTCTCAAGTTGTTATTTCACTTTTCATATGATCGACACAAAATAAATAATAAATCCGATAAGTTATTTTAATGCTTATTTTACCAAAAGGTAAAAATTATCAACTTCAAAGCCTTAGCACTCAATATTCTCAGACGAGGATAGGTGAAAGCGTGATTTAAGACAGAGTATGATACGCGCTGATATCACATAATGAGTCTCATCTATGTCAAATTGGTTTCCAAAATGGCAGCCGTATCAGGGAAAGATTGATCATCGCCCTGTTGCGACAAATGAATATTTACCGCCCTTACAAAGCGCGGTGCTCGGGGTTCAACACGCATTCGCAATGTTTGGAGCAACTGTTCTTGCACCACTGTTGATGGGATTTAGCCCTAACCTTGCCATCCTCATGTCAGGGATCTGTACCATTATTTTCTTCCTTATTACGGGAGGACGTGTTCCAAGTTATTTGGGATCAAGTTTTGCGTTTATTGGTGTTGTGGCAGCCGCAACAGGTCATGTCACAGGCTCAGGTGCGAATCCAAATTTAGCCATCGCCTTAGGTGGTATTGTTGCCTGCGGTATTTTTTATGCGTTGATTGGCTTTGCTGTGATGCTCACAGGAACACGCTGGATCGAAAAATTGATGCCACCTGTGGTTACAGGTGCGATCGTGATGATCATTGGTCTCAACCTTGCTCCTGTCACGATTAAAGGTGTTGCAGGTCAACCGTTTGAAATGTGGATGGCACTGATCACTGTACTCAGTATGGGCATTATCGCAGTCTTTACCAAAGGTTTATTGCAGCGTTTATTGCTTCTCGTTGGATTATTGATTGCTTATGCGATCTATGCAATTGCAACCAATCTTCTGGGATATGGCAAGCCGATTGATTTCTCCCAAATCGCTGCTGCGCCTTGGTTTGGTATTCCAACGTTCTCGCATCCGAAATTTGATTTAAACGCGATTTTGATTATTGCGCCAGTTGCCTTGATTTTAGTCGCTGAAAACCTTGGTCATATCAAAGCAGTCGGTGCAATGACAGGTGAAAACTTAACCCCTCAGTTGGGTAAAGCCTTTGTTGCAGATGGTCTCGCAACCACATTATCAGGCAGTGTCGGAGCACCCGGCATGACCACTTATGGCGAGAATATTGGTGTCATGGCGGTGACGCGTGTCTATTCGACGATTATCTTTGTGATTGCAGGTGTTTTTGCGATTTTTCTAGGTCTTTCACCAAAGTTTGGCGCAGTGATTAGCACCATCCCAACGGCGGTACTGACAGGTGCTTCTATCGTCGTCTTTGGTTTAATTACCATTGCTGGCGCAAAAATCTGGATCGAAAATAAAGTCGATTTCTCTAATAATAAAAATCTGATCATCGCTTCTGTCACCATTATTTTAGGTGCAGGTAACTTCGAACTGCTCTTTGGTAACTTCAATTTAGGTGGGATCGGAACCGCAACTTTTGCTGCGATTTTCCTGAACTTATTGTTTAGCCTAAAAGATAAAAACTAGAAAACCAAGGCAGCGTAAGCTGCCTTTTTTATGCAATCTAGAACTATACAATGCCACCATTTGCTCTGATGACTTGTGCATTAATCCAATCACTTTGATGGCTTACCGCAAATTGAATCACGGCGGCAATATCTTCTACCGTACCTAAACGCTCTAAAGGTGCCGCTTTGCTAAGCTGAGCAATTAACTCATCACTTTTGCCTTCAAAGAATAATTCTGTTGCTGTCGGCCCCGGAGCAATCGCATTCACCGTGATATTTTTACCTCTTAATTCTTTCGCTAAAATAGCAGTCAGCGACTCTATCGCCGCTTTAGACGCAGTGTAAATCCCATAGCCTTCAAGCTTCATTCCAATCACACTGCTCGACAGGTTTATAATCTTGCCACCATGTTCAAGTCGTTTTGCAGCTTCTCGCATGGTATATAGCGAACCTTTCAGGTTGATCGCGAGCACTCGTTCAATCGTCTCATCATCCAAAGCCTCGATCTTTTTAAAACTCATCACGCCTGCATTATTAATGAGGATATCTACTTTGCCATAGCTTTGAATGGCATAATCAAATAGTGCGCTAACATCTTGGGACTTACTCACATCAGCTTTAAAGCAACTCGCAACGCCACCGAGCGCTTCAATTTGTGTAACGACCCGTGTTGCCTCGGCATCATTATTGGCATAATTAATCACAATTTTATGCCCTTGCTGCGCCAATAATGCAGCAGTAAAAGCACCAATACCTCGCGATGCACCTGTAATTAAAATCACTTTTTTGTCGTCAGCTGGTTTTACTAAAGTATCCATATTTGACCTCATATCAAAAAATTTATCTTTGGATACGATCTATGCTACTGTTCTTATAAAAGAAGATAATCCATCATATTTCGGCATGTTTGTCCGAATTTTCCGAACAAAATAATGAGCACTGTGACATGGATAAATTGAATGCAATGTCTGTTTTTATACATGTGGTCGAGCAAAGAAGTTTTACCAAAGCAGCTCAACTCCTGAACCTACCTCGCTCAACAATCACGGATGCGATTAAACAACTCGAAGCGCAACTCAATACGCGGCTTTTGTTTCGCACGACACGTCAGGTCAACCCTACGGATGAGGGCAATCTTTACTATCAACGTTGTAAATACATTCTGAGTTATATTGATGAGTCTGATCATGACTTTTTACATGCTAAGCCACAAGGCACATTAAAAATTGAAGTACATGGGATTTTTGCTGCTCACTTTATTATTCCAAAGCTACATGCATTTTTAACTGAATATCCGCAAATACAGCTACAACTCACCGAGAGTGATCGCTATGTCGATGTGATTAAGGAAGGCATTGATTGCGTTATTCGTATTGGATATTTAAATGACAGTGAACTGGTGGTTCGACATCTTGGACATATTCAGCAAGTAACACTCGCAAGCCCCAAATATTTAGAAAAATATGGTACGCCCAACACATTAAACGATTTAAAACAGCATTTTATGATTGGTTTTTACTCGACTGCTCGACAAAAACCACTCCCTCTAGAATTTATCGTCAATCAACAGCTAGAGACTTATGATTTAACATCGATGATTCAAGTGAATGGAGCTCATTCCTATTCATCAGCCGCCGCAGAAGGCTTTGGGATTATCCAAGTTCCTCGTTATGGTCATTTAAAAGACATCGAGAGTGGCGAACTCTGCCCATTATTGACGGAATATCAAGTTCCCTCTCTACCTGTTTCTTTACTCTATCCTTCAAAAACTTTAGTGTCACCGAGACAGCGAGTCTTTATCGATTGGATCGTACAATTATTTGAACAATATCCTTTAGACAATGATTAAATCTTTTCTTATTTTCAGACAAATGCTGAGTCAATCAAACTATTTTGGCTGCCCTATCTTTATTTCAAGCATTTTTAGTATGATGAGTTTTTGCATTTCAATGCGTTGCTCATATGCGTTTTGATTTTTTTGATATCCAATTACTCCAACACATCGTAACAACAGGCAGTCTGACCAAAGGCGCTGAGCGTTCTGCTATTTCCCTACAAGCAGCCAGTGAGCGGATTAAAAAGCTCGAACAATATTTCGATACACCGCTATTTATTCGACATAGTACAGGGGTTGAATTGACCAGCGCTGGACATGCGTTGGCTGAACATGCGCGGTTGTTACTGGTTCAAAAGCAGCAACTCGAACAAGACATGCAGCGTTTTCGGCAGCAAGTGCCTGAGTCATTAACGTTATGGTGTAACTCATCGGCACAAAGTGAATATTTGCCGACCTTGTTACCCCAATATCTAATGCATCACCCTGAAATTAATATCGACTTACATGAGGCTGAAAGCTCCGATATTGTTGCGGCATTAACGAAAGGCATAGCCAAACTTGGTTTAGTCTCTAGTTTTTTTGATACACAACATCTGCAAACACAAGAGTTTGCAAGTGATCCTTTGGTTTTGATATGTCCTGCTGCTCATGCATTACAACACTCTGAACAATTAAATTTACTCGATGCATTGAACTATGGATTCATTGGTTTAATGCCACATCATTCTTTGCAACAATCTATTGAAACCCAAGCAAAATTACTTGGTTTTAATATTCAGTACCGTTTGCGATTGCCTAACTTTTCCGCTATTGCCGAAGTTGTTGATCAGGGCGTTGGAATTGCCATCATGCCTGCTCGTGCAGCGCAACGCTTGCAAGCTGACTATCATTTTCATACGGTACAATTGCGAGGGGCATGGGCGAACCGTAAACTATTACTCGCCACACAGGATTTCAATCAACTTTCTTTGAATTACCAACAATTTGCAGAATTCTTATTGCAGCATCGCCCTTTATCCGAATAGCGCTTAATGCGATAACATATAAGCCCCTAATGCCACCAAGCCAATAAAAAATAAGCGGCGAAAACGTTGTTCATTGAGTTGATAGCGAATTTTTTTACCCAACCACATCCCGACTAAGGCCGCAACCAAAGCCACAATGGAAAGACGATAATCGAGTGTGAAACCAGCCATTGGGTTGTGATGTAAAAAAACAGCCAAGCAAATCGTCGATACGGTAAAGGTTAATCCCAAAGCTTGTACCAGCTCATCGCGTTGCAAATGCAAAGATTGCAAGTAAGGCACAACAGGAATAATGATCACCCCAGTTGCCACAGTGACAGCTCCCCCGATATAGCCCACTACAGGGGATAACCAAGTTTCATATCGACTGAGATCAGGTAATGCTTTTACACACAGTCCGTAAATACCATACAGTGCCAACATACTGCCCAATAAAAGCTCACTACTTTGTCCATGGCTTTGATTCAAGGTCGGTAAGAAACTCCAAATAGAACCCACCACAATTCCAATCAGCAATGACCAAAAGCGGCAGATAAATGTCCAAACACGACCCTCTGCAAATAGCTGCCAAATGTTCGTCATCATGGATGGGACTATGAGTAAAGAGGCGGCTTGAAAAGGACTCATTGCAATTGTTAATAGCCCCATCGACACGGCAGGTAAACCGAGACCGATCATGCCCTTAATCATCCCTGCGAAGATAAAGACGAATACAATAATTGCGATAAAGGTCACAGACATACTCCACGGATAGATCGGAGTTATGCTACGAAAAACTGAGGTGCTGCCCTATTCTTATTTTTGGGAGTCAGCCTCAGGCAGAGCTTGAGGCCATTTTGTATTTATCTTCTAACACATTACTGATGATGCTCTCGATCATCCAAACACGATATAAGCTATTAAACACATAACTTTGCCCGTCAATTCGCAATTCTAAGACTGGAAAATCAGGCTGATGCTTTTGCTGACAGAGTTCATCATTTTGTTTTAACAAGACTTCAACATCTTGCTCAGTCAGTTGCTCGATCTCTAAACGTTTTTGCATCCGTTGGAAATGTGCTTTGAAGGACATGTCTTTACCGTGTGTCCAAACACTTTCTAATATCTGATGTACAACATCCACTTGCTGCTCTTCAGGCACGCTATAAAACAGCTTAGCCATTTCATAAGTGGCTTCTTTGGTTGGGCGACAGAACGGTGTAAAGGCAACTTGTGTTCGCTTAGATACACGTGTTGCTAAGCTCCAATCAAACCAATCTCGACCATGATAGCTCAGAGGATATACTTTCAACTGAATATTATAATAATTGGCCAGTTCCTCTTTGATATATGCCAACAATAACCAGCTCATTGGATCTTCAAGTGCAATATAAAGATCTAACTCTGGATGCATCGCTTGCACTTCATTCAGTGCCTCGCCATCATTGATCAAATGCTCACGCCATTCGATATGATTGATCAAGAAAATTGGATTTCCTGTCAGCAACTTCTGTTGTTTGAGGCGACGTGTTAAGCGCAATAAATCATCAACGGCTTGATATTTACGCTCACCAAATTCGAAATAACTCGCAGCTACTGGAACGTCACTAAAAATACGTTCGGGATAATGCTGCGGGGTTTGGTGTTTACTGGCCATGGTATGCAAGGTACGCAATTTGCCATATTGTTGTTGCCACAACATATGAAAGACGTCTTCAAGTAGATGTAGGAAGTTTTGTTCTCTTAACGGCGTATTTCTTAGAATTGTTTCAGCTTGTTGTAATGCTTCTGCGCTTGGAATTTCGGGAGTATCGTCAAAGCCAAAACGATGCTGTTTGGCTAAAATTTTGGCATCATTTAAACAATATTGCTGCCAATCCTGTGCAGACATGCCATTCGGAGGTTCTGCATCTTGCCTCGAAATAATCACTTTCAGCGGCTTGAGCTCATCACTCAAGATTTCATTGAGCTGATCAAGTTGTTGCACCGCAAGATAGCTATAAACATCGTCTAGACGTAGGTAAATGCTTAAACCCTGTTCCGTAGGTAAAACCGCCTGACGAGAAGGTTTCTGATAGAACCAACTCGATCGGATGGGATCAAACCAACGACGTAACAAAGACATGTCAATCGCCTCTAAGCGTAATGAATGATAGAAAAGAAGATATATTTCCCAAGTGTACTGTTAAATGAGAACCAAGGGTATTTTATATTATAAAAATCAAACATCAAAAAATTCTCCTTGTAACACAACGATGGCATTACAAGGAGAGCGATGCTGAGCATTTAGATCAGCAAAGGAATTTTACAAAACGCGTACTGCACCTTTCGCGGCACTGGTTGAATGCATCGCATAAATCTTCAACGACTTAGATACTTTACGCTTACGCTCTTCAGCTGGGTGCCAGCCTTTAGCATCTTGTACGGTACGGCGATGTGCCATCGTTGCATCATCAATATCAAGATGAATCGTACGATTTGGAATATCGATTTGAATGGTGTCACCATCTTCAACCAAACCGATTGCACCACCTTCCGCAGCTTCTGGAGAAACGTGACCAATCGATAGACCTGAAGAACCACCAGAGAAACGACCATCCGTAATCAAGGCGCAGTCTTTACCTAAACCTTTAGATTTCAAATAGCTTGTTGGATATAACATTTCTTGCATACCTGGTCCACCGCGAGGGCCTTCATAGCGAATGACCACGATATCACCAGCAACGATCTTATGATCTAAAATCGCTTCTACAGCTGCATCTTGGCTTTCAAAAACGCGTGCAGTTCCTGTAAATTTAAGGATTGATTCATCGACACCCGCAGTTTTTACGATACAGCCATCCAGCGCGATGTTGCCGTAAAGTACTGCCAAACCACCATCTTTAGAAAAGGCATGTTCAGCATTACGGATCACGCCTTTCTCACGGTCACCATCTAAAGTTGAGTAATAACGATTTTGAGAGAATGCAACTTGCGTTGGAATACCGCCCGGAGATGAACGATAGAATTCATACACATCTGCATCTTCAGTACGAATAATATCCCATTTATCTAAGGCATCTTTGAGTGTTTTTTCATGTACAGTTGGGCATTCAGTGTTGAGTAACTTGGCACGATCTAACTCACCCAAGATCGCCATGATGCCACCCGCACGATGTACATCTTCCATATGCACATCAGATTTTGCAGGCGCAACTTTTGACAATACAGGCACTTGACGTGACAAACGGTCGATATCATCCATCGTGAAATCAACTTCTGCCTCATGCGCAGCAGCAAGTAAATGCAATACAGTGTTGGTCGAACCACCCATCGCGATATCCAAAGTCATGGCATTTTCAAATGCAGCTTTGGTTGCAATAGAACGTGGCAAAATGCTGTCATCATTTTGTTCATAATAACGTTTCGCCAGTTCAACCACTAAACGACCTGCTTTAAGGAATAATTTTTCACGATTTGCATGTGTCGCAACAATTGAACCATTGCCCGGCAAAGACAAACCAAGCGCTTCGGTCAAACAGTTCATCGAGTTTGCAGTAAACATCCCTGAACATGAACCACAAGTCGGACATGCAGAGCGTTCGAAAGCAGCGACTTCTTCATCGGTATAGCTTTCATCAGCAGCAACAACCATGGCATCAACAAGATCAATGGCTTTTTCATCACCACGGAACTTCACTTTACCCGCTTCCATTGGACCACCGGAAACGAATACCACTGGAATGTTTAAACGCATTGCTGCCATTAACATTCCCGGTGTGATCTTGTCACAGTTTGAGATGCAAACCATTGCATCGGCACAGTGTGCATTGACCATGTACTCAACTGAGTCAGCGATCAAATCACGCGAAGGCAATGAATACAACATACCGTCATGACCCATCGCAATACCATCATCAACCGCAATGGTATTAAATTCTTTAGCAACACCACCCGATGCTTCAATTTCTCTCGCAACGAGTTGCCCTAAATCTTTAAGATGCACATGCCCTGGAACGAATTGGGTAAATGAGTTGACCACCGCAATAATTGGCTTGCCAAAATCTTCATCTTTCATACCTGTCGCACGCCATAAACCACGCGCGCCAGCCATATTTCTTCCATGTGTTGATGTTTTCGAACGATAATCAGGCATTTTTTATTCCCAACAAGTGTGTGCTCGAGAAAAATAGGGCTTTCTCTCTAGCGAAATGATACTGAGCTTTTTCCATCATACTACAAGTTATCGTTTAACTCATGACCAGTGGACCTATCTTTTTTGCACAAAAGCAATTCAATCCATCGAATTAGGGACTAGTGGCTTTTTCGCTTATAATTTGCAGCAAGTTTTAGTTGGATTATCTTTGTGAAAATCATTTTTGCTGGTACGCCTGAATTTGCGGCAACCGCATTGGCGGCATTATTAAAAACATCACACCAGATCATTGCTGTTTATACCCAACCTGACCGTAAATCTGGGCGTGGGCAAAAATTAACGCCATCTCCTGTTAAACAATTGGCGCTTGAACATGGTTTACCTGTTTATCAACCTTTGCATTTTAAAGCGTCGACTGAAGAAGGCCTAGCAGCTCAACAAGAATTGGCAGCTTTGGGTGCTGATGTGATGGTAGTCGCAGCTTATGGTCTGATCTTACCGCAAGCCGTTTTAGATACACCGAAGTATGGCTGCCTGAATATTCACGGTTCGCTATTACCACGTTGGCGTGGTGCTGCACCGATTCAACGTGCAATCGCGACGGGTGATGATGAAACAGGGATTACCATCATGCAGATGGCAGCTGGCTTAGATACAGGCGATATGATGTATAAAACCTATTGCCCAATTACAGCAGAAGATACCTCTGCCAGCTTGCATGACAAATTGGCAGATCAGGGTGCAGAAGCGATTTGTACTGTGCTTGAATCAGAACAAAGCCTGCAAGATTTTATTGCCAAACGTGAAGTGCAAGATGAAGCACTCACTGTTTATGCCCACAAACTCGTGAAAGCAGAAGCGCGTATCGATTGGACACAAAATGCCATTCAAATCGACCGTAATATCCGTGCTTTTAACCCGTGGCCAGTTGCCTTTATTCAACTGGATGAAAACAATGCACTGCGTGTATGGGGCTCTATGCTTTCTTCCCACAGCAAAACCGATGCTCAAGTCGGTGAGATTGTAGCGATGGACAAACAAGGTGTACACGTTGCTTGTGGCGACAATACGGCAGTCTGCCTCACCAGTCTTCAGTGGCCGGGTGCTAAAGCCCTCAATCCAGTTCAAATTGCCCAAACCCAGAAATTACATATTGGACAAATTCTCCCATGAGCCAATCAAATCAATCCTCTGTAAAAAATTTGAATCTGCGTGCGCAAGTCGTCAAAACGCTTTTGGCGGTTCAAAATGGGCAATCTTTGTCTTCCGTTTTAAATCAACATATCAATATGGTTTCTGAACGTGACCGTGGTTTATATCATGAACTCACTTTAGGTTGCTTACGCCAATGGCATTCATTAAAAGCGATTACCTTACCATTGCTCACAAAGCCATTAGACAATGAAGCACTAGAAAGTTGTTTATATCTTGGTTTATATCAAATTCTATGTACTCGTATTCCAGTACATGCCGCGATTTCAGAAACGGTAAATGCGGCCAAGCAACTCGGTTTCGAGCCAATGAGTGGTTTAGTGAATGCGATTCTGCGTCGTGTTTCACGTGAAACAGATGAATTTCAAACAGCATTGAATAATACGCATGGTTTACCAAGTTGGTTATTCAAACGACTCAAAAAAGATTGGCCTGAGCAAACAGAGCTTCTATGCCAAGCCTTAAAACAAGTCGCACCGCTCACCCTTCGAGTCAATGAACGCCAAGTCAGTCGTGACGAATATTTAGAGATTTTGGACGAGGAACAGATTGATGCTCGTCCTTGCATGCTTTCAAATGTTGGTATTGTTTTGGAACAAACGGGCAATATTACCCATTTACCAGGTTTTGAAGAAGGTGGTTTTTCTGTTCAGGATGAACATGCACAACTGTGTGCCACGCTTTTACCGAACCTAGATGGCAAAGTGGTGGTTGATGCCTGTGCTGCACCTGGCGGCAAAACAGCACATATCCTTGAGCGCTTTAACCCTAAAAAATTGATTGCCCTGGATCATGATGCGAAACGTTTATTGCGTGTTTCTGAAAATATCGAACGTCTTGGCTTAGATCAAACCGAAGTAGAGATTATCGCAGCAGATGCCACCACATGGCAGACGCAGCAACTGGTCGACTGTATCGTGCTAGATGCACCATGTTCAGCAACAGGCGTAATTCGTCGCCATCCTGATATTCGCTTACTCAGACAGTCCACTGATATTGCACAAACAGTCGCTTTACAGCAGCAGATTTTGCAACAGATGTGGCAACAGCTTAAAGTCGGCGGTACATTGCTCTATATCACTTGCTCAATTCTTAAAGCTGAAAATGAGCAGCAAATGGCGACATTCTTTGCGGAACATGCTGATGCAGAAGAAGTCAAAATTGAAGCAGATTGGGGAATTGAACAAAACTATGGGCGTCAGTTACTTCCTGCTGCGCAATCAGGTGATGGTTTCTATTATTGCTTAATTAAAAAATTGGCATAATAAAAAAGCAGGCTTTAAGCCTGCTTTTTTTTAATATCTCAGCGTGATTTTAGTCTTCAGGATTGCGCAATAAGTGCAAAATCGAAAGAGATAAACCACCCCATAGTAAAGCAATTGCAATCACTAACATGATAATAGCTGAAGTCGTCATTTCACTCTCCTAGCGATTTTTTAAACTAGACATGAATAATGCACCGATTGCACAGAACAAGATACAGCCCCAACCAAACCAAAGCTGTAAACTCATTGAGTAATCGCCATATCCTTTTTGCAATAAAGCACTTAAAGCAAGACCAAGCGTAGATAACAACACTACTGGCGTTATCACAGTCAACGTGAATTCCCAGATTTTTCCTAACTTGATTGTTGAAATACTGTTTACGTGTAACTCAAGCTCTCGCATCAATGAGCGCTTGAACCAAGACACCATGATGATCGAAACAAGTGCACCAGAAACAATACCCAAGTTATTGATAAAGTGATCGATAATATCAACTAATTTAATGGCATTAGCGCTTGAGAACAGTGCAATAGAAACAATACCAGTACCACCGCCAATAATGGTTACGGCTTTCGCACGGCCCCATTTTAATTTGTCCTGCATCGCTGCAATTGGCACTTCTAAAATACTCACCATTGACGTTACACCTGCAACGAACAATGAAGTAAAGAATAAAATACCGAATAATTCAGCACCCGCTCCTAAACTTGAAATGATCTTAGGGAATGCAATAAACGCAAGACCAATACCACCGCTTACCACATCTTGAACACTCTTATCCGCAGCATGTGCCATAAAGCCCAATGCAGCAAACACCCCAATCCCAGCAAGTAATTCAAACGAAGAGTTTGCAAAACCAACAACGAAACCAGAACCAGTTAAATTCGTTTTTGGTTTGAGATACGAGGCATAGGTCACCATAATCCCGAAACCAACAGATAACGAGAAGAAGATATGACCATAAGCAGCAAGCCATACTTTATAGTCTTTCATCGCTTCCCAGTTCGGCGTAAAGAATGCATTTAAGCCTTCTGAAGCACCTGGTAAACGTAATGCTTGAATCACGAGTATGCTAAAAAGAACGATTAAAAGCGGCATGAAAATACGGTTCGCAAGCTCAACCCCTTTTCGAACACCACCATATAGAATTACAAGCACAAGCGCCCAAACACCAATCAATGGCCATAACAAATGACTAATAAAGGTCATGTCAAAACCAGCGGCATCTGAAGTTGCTAAGAAAGCTTTAAAGAAATAACCCTCAGGATCAGCACCCCAAGATTGATTGAACGAGAAATAGATATAGCTACCAGCCCACGTCAATACACTGGCATAGTAAAGACCGATGATGATACATACACAAGCTTGCCACCAACCCAAAGCCTCAGCTTTTTTAGTCAATTGTTCATAAGCTTTTGGAGGTGCACCTGTACTACGATGACCCACGGCATAGTCTAGGAATAACAGCGGTAAACCTGCTGTCAAAAGCGCAACTAAATAAGGAATTAAGAACGCGCCGCCGCCATTTTCATAAGCGACATAGGGAAAGCGCCAAATATTACCCAAACCAACAGCAGATCCAACCGCCGCAATAATAAAACCAGATCGAGCAGACCAGTTTTCACGAGTATCTGTCATAAATCACCTAAATACGATAAAGGTTACTTTTAATGCTGCCTACACTTTATTTTTTTGTTACAAGCAAGAAAAGTACCACAAAAATTTTGTGTTGTTTGTCAAAGAGCATCACCTTTTGGGCAGATTGATTCTTCAGAACAAACGAGCAAAATAGAAAATTCTTCCTTAAAGAGCTTTGTCCATTTTTTGCTACTTAATAGCTGAACAATACCCGTTTTTATTTCTTTTTACTGTAAATTCTGGACGAAAAAACTATATTTTTCGAACGATTGATTATTTTTCAATTCACTGCAATATTGACCTGACAGTCAAGTTTTACAGGATAAGTTTATAAAATAATCAATCATTAAAATCATCATGCCCTCTTATCTAAATTATTGCTTATTGTTTAATTGCGAGTAACCGTTCTTCTTGCATATCTCGGATGGCCGAATGAATTCCTTCTCGACCTAAGCCTGAGTCTTTTACACCGCCATAAGGCATATTATCCACACGGAAAGTCGGTACATCATTGATAATGACACCACCCACATGCAAATGATCCCATGCATACAGCATCTTATTTAGATTCTGTGTATAAACGCCTGCTTGTAGCCCAAAACGACTTTGATTAATCGTCGCGATCCCTTGTTCAAAATCTTTGTACTTTTCTAAAATCGCAACTGGACCAAAGGCTTCATCTTTATACACTTCAAGCTTTGAATCTACATTCTCCAAAAGTGTAGGTTCAAATAGAACACCTTGTAATGTTCCTCCTATCAGTACTTTTGCCCCTTTTTTCTCCGCTTTATCAATCCACTTTTTCAAGCGCACTGCTTCTGCTTCCTTAATCATCGGACCAACCAAGGTTGTGCTTAAACTTGGATCATCAACTTTGATTTTTTTCACTTTCGCGAGTAATTTCTTTTTAACCTCCGTGTAAATATCTGCATGAATTAAAATTCGTTGCACACTAATACATATCTGACCTGCATGACCATAAGCCGCTCCAACCAAACGATCAATCAAAGCATCATCAACGGGAGTATCTGGCTCAATTAATACCGCAGCATTTCCACCCAGTTCTAAGGTAACTTTCTTGCGACCTGCGCGTGCTTTCATGTCCCAGCCGACTTGATCTGAACCAGTAAAGCTCAAAAGTTTAAAGCGATCATCCGTCACTAAAATATCCGCCGCTTGACGATCACACGGCAATACTGACCAAGAACCTTTTGGAAGATCAGTTTCAGCTAAGACTTGGGCAATTTTTAATGCACTAATTGGAGTTAAACTGGCAGGCTTTAAAACAAAAGGACAACCCGCCGCAATCGCAGGGGCGATCTTATGCGCCACCAAATTTAATGGAAAATTAAATGGACTAATTAACGAGATCGCACCAACAGGTACATGTTTCACCATTCCTCTAAAACGTGCCGCAGCAGGTGTAACCGCCAAAGGTAACATTCGACCATCATCAAGTTGAGTAACAGCATCCGCAGCGAGTTGAAAAGTATTAATTAAACGCTCCACTTCAGCACTCGCAGCACCGCGAGGCTTCCCACCTTCCGCAATTAAAATCTCGGTGAGTTCCTCCCTTAATTCATTAAACCGCTTCACACAGTGCAATAAAATTTTTTGTTTTTGATACGGTTTTAATGCTGCCATTTCTGCTTCAGCTTTTACCGATGCAGCAATAGCCTTTTCCAAAACTTTTGTATCTGCTAAAGCAACCCGTGCATAGACACTATGTTGATATTTATGCTGTACTTCGAGCCATTGCCCTGTTGTAATTGCTTTCCCTGCTACATATAAAGGGTAATCCACACACGATTCTACTTCTGTCATTATTTATTCTCTTTTCACATAATTTAAAATTAGACTACTGCATATTGCTCAAGATCACTATATGATGCGTCCAATCTAGGGTGAATTCATAACAATTCATTACGGTTTTGATATTAATTAGGACAATGCAATGAAACTATTAAAATTAACGCTACTTGCTTTAGGGACAAGCGTTTGTGGTTTAGCTCAAGCCGATTTAATTGGTGTAAAAGGCGATCTTAGCTACTGGAACTACAATGGTGAAGCCAATATGGCAGCACAAACCTCAGCACCCGATCAAGATCTTGACCGAAAAGGTTCTGCTCAATTATCACTCGCAATTGAGCATCCAATTCCACTGATCCCAAATGCAAAAATTCGTTATGTGAATTTAAAAACACAGACCGAAAATGAAGTTGCAGGTCAACCTGTTTATGACTTAGATATCGACCATACTGATTTTATTTTGTATTACGAAGTACTTGATAATATCGTAGATGCAGACATTGGTTTTGGCGCGAGTAACCTCAATGGTGATGTTAAGACGCTTGGCTTAAATAAAACAGATATTGATAAAACAATTCCTGTTATCTATGGATCAGCAGGCGTAAAACTGCCATTTACAGGTCTAAGTGCGAAAGCAGAATTACTATATAGCAATGTGAATGACACTAAAATTACGGATGCCCAAGCCGAATTACAATACAACTTTATTGATAATTTATTGGTCGATGTCGGCTTAAAAGCAGGTTATCGTATTCTTGATATTAAATTAGATGACTACGAAAAAAATGACCTTAAATTTAATTTTAAAGGTCCTTATATCGGTTTGGATGTTCATTTCTAAAATTCTAATACAGCAAAAACGGAATCTCTTGATTCCCTTTTTTTATAGCTAATCTAATCATTTCATCATTCTCTATTGGTGTACGCCAAAACCTACAACAATCGCAGCAATTGGCGAATATCCCAATCCAAACTTTTCGCCTACCATACAAATCATCGAGAGGCAGGAAGTCTCATTGAAAATAACAAGATGCGCAGGAAGCGGTCGTTCATAAGGAATATAAACGACAATAAACGGAATATAAAGAAGCCCCGTCAGGATGATGGGGCTTCTTTTTATCTATCATTTTTAAACGCGATTTAAAGACTTTTGAGATACACAACTACGTCGTGATTCTCTGCCATTTCCGCCAGCTGTAGCGCTGTATATTCGCTTTTATAAGCAACATTTGCATCTTTACTCACAAGTAGCTTCACCACAGCTAAATGATCATTCTCAGCAGCTGCTTGTAATGCACTATAGCCTTCGTCATCAGTTTGGTTTGGGTCTATACCCTCTGCCAATAACTTCTCGACTTGCTCCAGATCTCCTAAAGATGCCCAATACACTAGCTCAGGAAGATGCAGTTCTTCATCATCTTCGGGGAGTGGAGAGAAAGAGTTTAGTTTCATAAGGAATGATCCATTTTAGTACTAAGCACAATTAAAACTTAAATTTAACGGTGTATCTATATTGAATATTATGAAAGTAAAAATAAGAAAATATCGACAAAAAAGAATTAATTTTCCTGCTGTATATTAGTTATAGTTTTTCTCCATTCTTTACGCCAAGCCTCAAGATCAAAATCATCGTTATACATAAATAAAGAATCTACAGTGTCATTGATAAGTTCTTCTAAATCTCTTATCACATCACTACCTATTAAAATATAAACAATTGTTCCACCTGTACCTGGGCCATTAGGTTCATATTTTGATCTATGAAATATAAATCTTTCTTGCAGATAATTTTGAATGTACGCCTGTGCAGTCTTTCCATCCCAATGATTTTCTGGATAAAATTTAGCAAGCCGAAGCCATACGTATTCCAAGAAGTCAATTACATCATAATTAGCTTGCCTCATATCCCCTGTTATTCCAGTATCCCAGCCTTCCTGTGCATTTTTACATACAGCTAAATATAATTGAGGTAATCCCTTTACGAATCTATAATGACTAGGATAATCAAGATATCGCTGATCATAGTCATCTAAGGCTTCATTAGGTTCTATAAGTTGTTGGTTATCAGCTAAATCTTTTTTTAACAATTCTGATTGTATTTTCGGACGCTGGAGATAATATCCAATTATTACAGCTAAGATAGTAGCAATAGCACTTAAAATTCCAGCAATAAGAGTTGAATCCAATATAGTAATATCCTCAAATCAAAAAAGCGAAACTACCTATATAATAATTTTCTTATTAACCACAGCTATTTGTATCAGGATAAATATTATAAAACAATAAAATTACGCTAACTTTTCTTTTCAATCACGCCATAAAGAAACACCCCCACTCATACGAATGGGGGTGTATTCATTTAAAAGCTGGCGATGACTTACTCTCACATGGCAAGTGCCACACTACCATCAGCGCTAAGAGGTTTCACTTCTGAGTTCGGGAAGGGATCAGGTGGTTCACTCTTGCTATTGTCGCCAGCAAACTGTTTTGGCTTTCGGTGGTCTTACGTTTTTGCCACTTAGTACCGAAAGAGTTATTAACGGATTAGTAGAACTAAAGCATAGCTTTTAGTCTTGCGCTCGGGCAAAGATTATTAATCTTTGCTTACCCTTGCTCAGGTCTGTATTGTAACTAGTTTCTTCACTAAATCAAGTTATGTATTGAATTTATCTTAAATACAACAACTGTTTGGGTGTTGTATAGTCAAGCCTCACGAGCAATTAGTATTGGTCAGCTTCATACGTCACCGTACTTCCACACCCAACCTATCAACGTCCTAGTCTCGAACGGCTCTTTAGAGGAATAAATTCCTAGGGAAATCTTATCTTGAGGTAGGCTTCCCGCTTAGATGCTTTCAGCGGTTATCCCTTCCGAACATAGCTACCCGGCGATGCGACTGGCGTCACAACCGGTACACCAGAGGTTCGTCCACTCTGGTCCTCTCGTACTAGGAGCAGATCCTCTCAAATTTCCAGCGCCCACGGTAGATAGGGACCGAACTGTCTCACGACGTTCTAAACCCAGCTCGCGTACCTCTTTAAATGGCGAACAGCCATACCCTTGGGACCTGCTTCAGCCCCAGGATGAGATGAGCCGACATCGAGGTGCCAAACACCGCCGTCGATATGAACTCTTGGGCGGTATCAGCCTGTTATCCCCAGAGTACCTTTTATCCGTTGAGCGATGGCCCTTCCATACAGAACCACCGGATCACTAAGACCTACTTTCGTACCTGCTCGACTTGTGGGTCTCGCAGTTAAGCGCGCTTTTGCCTTTATACTCTACGCGTGATTTCCGACCACGCTGAGCGCACCTTCGTACTCCTCCGTTACTCTTTAGGAGGAGACCGCCCCAGTCAAACTACCCACCAGACATGGTCCTCGCCCCGGATTACGGGGCAGAGTTAGAACCTCAACATTACCAGGGTGGTATTTCAAGGACGGCTCCATTGGAACTAGCGTTCCAACTTCAAAGCCTCCCACCTATCCTACACAAGTAAGGTCAAAGTTCAATGTCAAGCTGCAGTAAAGGTTCACGGGGTCTTTCCGTCTAGCCGCGGGTACACTGCATCTTCACAGCGATTTCGATTTCACTGAGCCTCTGCTGGAGACAGCGCCGCCATCATTATGCCATTCGTGCAGGTCGGAACTTACCCGACAAGGAATTTCGCTACCTTAGGACCGTTATAGTTACGGCCGCCGTTTACTGGGGCTTCGATCAAGAGCTTCGCTTACGCTAACCCCATCAATTAACCTTCCAGCACCGGGCAGGCATCACACCCTATACGTCCACTTTCGTGTTTGCAGAGTGCTATGTTTTTAATAAACAGTTGCAGCGGCCTGGTTTCTGCGGCTGCCAACCGCTCAGGGAGCAAGTCCCATCACCGTCAGCAGCGTACCTTCTCCCGAAGTTACGGTACCATTTTGCCTAGTTCCTTCAGCAGAGTTCTCTCAAGCGCTTTGGTCTACTCGACCTGACCACCTGTGTCGGTTTCGGGTACGATTCCTGTGTAACTGAAGCTTAGAGACTTTTCCTGGAAGCATGGTATCAGCCACTTCACTGTACAAGTACAGCTTGCTATCGACTCTCAGCATAGAGCACCCCGGATTTGCCTAAGATGCATGCCTACTGTCTTCCACCTGGACAACCAACGCCAGGCTGACTTAACCTTCTCCGTCCTCTCATCGCATTACACAGAAGTATTGGAATATTAACCAATTTCCCATCGACTACGCCTCTCGGCCTCGCCTTAGGGGTCGACTCACCCAGCCCCGATTAACGTTGGACTGGAACCCTTGGTCTTTCAGCGAACGGGTTTTTCACCCGTTTTGTCGTTACTCACGTCAGCATTCGCACTTCTGATACCTCCAGCATACTTCTCAATACACCTTCATCGGCTTACAGAACGCTCCCCTACCACGTATACATAGTATACATCCGCAGCTTCGGCACATAGTTTTAGCCCCGTTACATCTTCCGCGCAGGCCGACTCGACTAGTGAGCTATTACGCTTTCTTTAAAGGGTGGCTGCTTCTAAGCCAACCTCCTAGCTGTCTATGCCTTCCCACATCGTTTCCCACTTAACTATGATTTTGGGGCCTTAGCTGGCGGTCTGGATTGTTTTCCTCTTGACTACGGACGTTAGCACCCGCAGTCTGTCTCCCGGATAGTACTCATTGGTATTCGGAGTTTGCATCGGTTTGGTAAGTCGGGATGACCCCCTAGCCGAAACAGTGCTCTACCCCCAATGGTATTCGTCCGAGGCGCTACCTAAATAGCTTTCGGGGAGAACCAGCTATCACCAGGCTTGATTAGCCTTTCACCCCTATCCACAAGTCATCCCCTGGCTTTTCAACGACAGTGGGTTCGGTCCTCCAGTTAGTGTTACCCAACCTTCAACCTGCTCATGGATAGATCGCCTGGTTTCGGGTCTACACCCAGCAACTAAACGCCCTATTAAGACTCGATTTCTCTACGGCTCCCCTATTCGGTTAACCTTGCTACTGAATGTAAGTCGCTGACCCATTATACAAAAGGTACGCAGTCACACCACGAAGGTGCTCCCACTGCTTGTATGCATGCGGTTTCAGGATCTATTTCACTCCCCTCACAGGGGTTCTTTTCGCCTTTCCCTCACGGTACTGGTTCACTATCGGTCAGTCAGGAGTATTTAGCCTTGGAGGATGGTCCCCCCATATTCAGACAAGGTTTCACGTGCCTCGCCCTACTCGTCATCATTGTGTGTGCACTTTCGTGTACGGGAATATCACCCTCTACGTTCGCACTTCCCAGAGCGTTCCACTAGAACACACACAACTTAATGGGCTGCTCCCCGTTCGCTCGCCGCTACTAAGGGAATCTCAATTGATTTCTTTTCCTAAGGGTACTGAGATGTTTCACTTCCCCTCGTTCGCTTCAATAACCTATGTATTCAGTTATTGATACCCGCCTTATAGCGGGTGGGTTCCCCCATTCAGAAATCTCCGGATCAAAGGATATTTGCCGCCTCCCCGGAGCTTTTCGCAGGCTATCACGTCTTTCATCGCCTCTGACTGCCAAGGCATCCACCACATGCACTTAATTACTTGACTATACAACCCCAAACAGTCGCCAACCCTTACAAGTAAGGTTAGGACAGATTGCTATGCTTGTTTTTCAACTCACATCGCTCTCATCCAGTTTGTTGCTTCGTGAACTTAATCACCGTACAGCTTCAATCTAAATTCATATACCAAAACGCTTGATTCAGTGTTTTTGCTAGTTCTCAATATGTTTAAATTAATCAAATTACTTCGATCAACTTAAATTCTTGAGTGAACAATTTATTTCAGACTCAATTCTACTAATCTGTTAATGATTAACTACCACCTCGTCGGTGCGTAGTAAACTGTGATAAATCACAGAGATTAATAAACCAGTCAACTTGGACTGTATTCACTAAACTCTATAATCTATTTTAGCCCGTACCCCGTAAAGTACGTGGTGGAGACTAGGAGAGTCGAACTCCTGACCTCCTGCGTGCAAAGCAGGCGCTCTACCAACTAAGCTAAGTCCCCAGCTTACAATCATCATGAACGATATATCTTCTCATCTAGCAGCTTGTGATTATTCATCACTTCGTCAGTAGTGGTGGGTCTGACAAGACTTGAACTTGTGACCCCACGCTTATCAAGCGTGTGCTCTAACCAACTGAGCTACAGACCCTCAGATACATCTTCGAAGAACAACTTGTTGTGGATTCTTACCAGTCACCAATCTTTCGTTAAGGAGGTGATCCAGCCGCAGGTTCCCCTACGGCTACCTTGTTACGACTTCACCCCAGTCATCGGCCACACCGTGGTAAGCGTCCTCCTTGCGGTTAGACTACCTACTTCTGGTGCAACAAACTCCCATGGTGTGACGGGCGGTGTGTACAAGGCCCGGGAACGTATTCACCGCGGCATTCTGATCCGCGATTACTAGCGATTCCGACTTCATGGAGTCGAGTTGCAGACTCCAATCCGGACTACGATCGGCTTTTTGAGATTAGCATCCTATCGCTAGGTAGCAACCCTTTGTACCGACCATTGTAGCACGTGTGTAGCCCTGGCCGTAAGGGCCATGATGACTTGACGTCGTCCCCGCCTTCCTCCAGTTTGTCACTGGCAGTATCCTTAAAGTTCCCATCCGAAATGCTGGCAAGTAAGGAAAAGGGTTGCGCTCGTTGCGGGACTTAACCCAACATCTCACGACACGAGCTGACGACAGCCATGCAGCACCTGTATCTAGATTCCCGAAGGCACCAATCCATCTCTGGAAAGTTTCTAGTATGTCAAGGCCAGGTAAGGTTCTTCGCGTTGCATCGAATTAAACCACATGCTCCACCGCTTGTGCGGGCCCCCGTCAATTCATTTGAGTTTTAGTCTTGCGACCGTACTCCCCAGGCGGTCTACTTATCGCGTTAGCTGCGCCACTAAAGCCTCAAAGGCCCCAACGGCTAGTAGACATCGTTTACGGCATGGACTACCAGGGTATCTAATCCTGTTTGCTCCCCATGCTTTCGTACCTCAGCGTCAGTATTAGGCCAGATGGCTGCCTTCGCCATCGGTATTCCTCCAGATCTCTACGCATTTCACCGCTACACCTGGAATTCTACCATCCTCTCCCATACTCTAGCCATCCAGTATCGAATGCAATTCCCAAGTTAAGCTCGGGGATTTCACATTTGACTTAAATGGCCGCCTACGCACGCTTTACGCCCAGTAAATCCGATTAACGCTCGCACCCTCTGTATTACCGCGGCTGCTGGCACAGAGTTAGCCGGTGCTTATTCTGCGAGTAACGTCCACTATCCAGTAGTATTAATACTAGTAGCCTCCTCCTCGCTTAAAGTGCTTTACAACCATAAGGCCTTCTTCACACACGCGGCATGGCTGGATCAGGGTTCCCCCCATTGTCCAATATTCCCCACTGCTGCCTCCCGTAGGAGTCTGGGCCGTGTCTCAGTCCCAGTGTGGCGGATCATCCTCTCAGACCCGCTACAGATCGTCGCCTTGGTAGGCCTTTACCCCACCAACTAGCTAATCCGACTTAGGCTCATCTATTAGCGCAAGGCCCGAAGGTCCCCTGCTTTCTCCCGTAGGACGTATGCGGTATTAGCATTCCTTTCGGAATGTTGTCCCCCACTAATAGGCAGATTCCTAAGCATTACTCACCCGTCCGCCGCTAGGTCCAGTAGCAAGCTACCTTCCCCCGCTCGACTTGCATGTGTTAAGCCTGCCGCCAGCGTTCAATCTGAGCCATGATCAAACTCTTCAGTTAAAATCATTTTGCACCTTAGTTAAGACAAGGTGCTAATTCTGGCTCATCAATTACTGACAAAAAATTTGCTCAAATAAACTTCGAGAAATTTCTACCAATTATCAATGATAATATTTATCGATTGATCAACTAGTAAAAATCCACACAAGTTGTTCTTCTATTCTCTTAATGATCT
>MPMC02277325.1_pt1 | contig 60152 bp, 44 predicted proteins | sample 1617281 | NCBI WGS metagenome assembly MPMC02 (sample SAMN05944809, study PRJNA350692) | marine metagenome | biome: marine; feature: ODZ; material: water; isolation source: 100 m water sample filtered on 30 um supor filter | place: Pacific Ocean | collected 2012-04-09 | depth 100m m | reverse complement strand
GACCCGAAGCCCAGGGCGGGCCCCCGGCTCTGGCTTGCCATCATCCCGAAGACCAGCACCGCGAGCGCCAGAGACCATGGGATTCTGGCTCTCCACCCGCTGTTCCGGAGCGTGAACCACGCTGCCGCGACCGCCCCGGAGGCGCAGAGCATTCCCGTCAGGACCGGATTCAGCCCCTCACTGTAGACGAAGACGTTTCGAAAACGATCTGCAGCAAGGCTACGGCCTTCTTCCCCATAAAAGGCTCCCAGCGAGTAGGCCACCACCCCCGCCCCCAGAATCGCCAATCCTCCAATGATCCACACCCCGAAAGGTTTCCGCCGCCCCACGGCGGCCAGAGCCGCCCCAAGCAAAAGGACCACCACGGCATCTCCGGCCCCTCCCGCCTCCACCAGCGGAGGCTCTGCCCAGCTTCGGCTCAGGACCTGCCAGCCAAGCAGGAGCGCCACCGCCCAGAGCCAGCGGATCGCCCCTGCCCTGATCATGCGGTCCGCCCCCAGCAACAGGAAGGGGACCAGCCACACGAGCGCCCGCCGGTGATACCAGCCGTCCTGTGCGACCCAGTAGCCGGCCAGCCAGAGCCCCAGGGCCACGGCAAGCAGCCACTCCCGCCACTCCCAGCAGCGGGTCAGGTATTCCCGGGGCCTGCCTCGCAGCCAGCTCATGACCCTCATGGTTTTCGACTGATCCCGGAAGGTCAAGTGACGGCCGAAGAAATCTGTCGCCCACGCCCCCGGAATGGCCCTTATTACTGCCGTGCACGACGCACTTGTCCAACTCCTGGGTGCTGCCAAGGTGTCCGCTGCGGCGGAGGTTCTCGCCAGCCACGCAATCGATAAGTGGCACGCCTCCGCCTTGCCTGAGGCCGTGGTCTTCGCGGAGGCTACCGAGGACATCGTGCGCGTCCTGCAGTTTGCCAATGAACGTGGCATCCCGGTGACGACCCGGGGAGCGGGGGTTGGCTACGTGGGCGGCTGCGTGCCCGGACAAGGCGGAATCGTGCTCTCCGTCTCCCGCATGACCAGAATCCTCGAGCTTAATCCCGAGGATGGGGTGGCCGTGGTCCAAGCGGGGGTGATTACCGGGGACCTTCAGGACGCCGCCCGGAAGGTGGGCTGGTACTACCCGCCCGATCCCGCTTCCCTGAGAGAATGCTCGCTGGGCGGCAACATCGCCACCAATGCGGGTGGGCCCCGGTGCCTCAAGTATGGGGTCACCCGCCCCTACGTCCTCGGTCTCGAGGTGGTTCTCGCCGACGGATCGGTCCTTCGCTGCGGTTCCCGGTGTCACAAGAACAAGACCGGCTTCGATCTTGTGGGCCTCTTCGTGGGATCCGAGGGCATGCTCGGCGTGGTGAGCGAAGCCACCCTGCGCCTCATTCCGCACCCGGAAACCCGCGCCATGCTCACCGCCACCTTTGCAGAGTTCCCCCAGGCCGCGCAGGCCGTGCAGAGGATCCTGAATTCCGGCCACCTCCCCTCCGCCCTCGAAATCACCGATGGGTTCACCCTGCGGGCCGCCCGCGAATACCTCGGACCCGACGCCCTGCCCGCCGGTGATGCCCACCTCATCGTGGAGATTGACGGCAGGCGGGCTGCGGTTGACAACGAGCGAGAGGAACTCGCCAGCCTGTTGGAGGAATTCGGCGCCCTGACCGTGGAGCACCACACCGACGACGAGGCCTGTGAGGCGATCTGGCAGCTGCGCCGTGACTTTTCGTATTCCCTGCGGCACACCGGCCTGACCAAGTTGAACGAGGACATCGTGGTGCCCCGCTCCAGGCTGGTGGAACTGGTCGAATTCGCCCACGGGCTACAGGAGCAAACCGGTATCGCAGTCGCCTGTTTCGGGCACGCCGGAGACGGCAACATCCATACCAACCTGATGGTCGAGAACTACCAGGATCCCTCGGTGCGGGCCCACGCCGATGGAGCCCTCGACCAGCTCTTCACCTGGATTCTGCGAAACGGGGGGGTCATCACCGGCGAACACGGAGTTGGCCTGGCCAAGAAACGATGGTTCGCCGATGCCGTCGGCAAGGAGGGGGTGGCCACCCACGCTGCCATGAAGACAGCCCTTGATCCCAGGGGGATTCTCAACCCCGGGAAGTTCATCTGAAGCCACGCACCAAAGGATGCAGGCAGCCTCCCGACCACAAATCACAACCCGGCCCCTGAGGTCCGTCAGCCTCCTTTCCATGAGCTTCGCTCGCAGGTGGCCGGGGTTTCCGCCATCGTCCTCCAAAGACGCGATCCCCCGCCAAAACTTCCCGTTGTAAGTCGAATCCCCCGGGGAGATACTCCGCCAAACACCTGAATTCATGCGCGTTTCCCTTCTGTCCTCCGCCCTGATCGCAATCCTCCTCTCAGGTTGGGCTCCGGCTGAATTTAAATTTGGAGAATTCAGGGAGCGCCTGCCCTGGATCTGGGAGACGCCTGCCAGGCCGGCCCCCCCCACCGTCCAGGATGCCGCATGGCCTGCTGATGAGATCGACAGGTTCGTCCTCGCCGCCCTGGAAAGGAACAACATCAAGCCTGCGGCGCCTGCAAGCGATCGACACTGGTTCCGCCGCATCAACTTCGCCATCACGGGTCTGCCTCCGACCCCCGGCGCCATGCGCGCCTTCCTGGCAGACGGTAGTAAAGACCGGCACCGGACCGCGGTGCAGACTCTCCTGGCCTCGCCGCACTACGGCGAGCGATGGGCGAGACACTGGATGGACCTTATCCGCTATGCTGAATCCCGCGGCCACGAGAGCGACTACGGGATCGCGAATGCCTGGCGTTACCGGGACTACCTCGTGCGAGCCTTCAACGCCGATGTGCCCTATGACCAGCTCGTGCAGGAGCACCTCGCGGGCGACCTTCTCGCCCCGCCCCGCCTGCACCCCGGGACCCGTGCCAACGAATCCATCCTGGGAACCGGGTGGCCGTTTCTCGGGGAGGAAGTGCACTCGCCGGTCGACATCCGCCAGGACGAGTGCGACCGCACCGACAACAAGATTGACGTCCTGAGCAAGACCTTCCTCGGTCTCACGGTGGCCTGCGCCCGTTGCCACGACCACATGTTTGACGCCATCTCCCAGGAGGACTACTACGCCCTCTCCGGATTCATCGCCAGTTCAAGCTACCGGCAGGTGCGCTATGAATCGATGGAGATCAACCGGGCCCAGGCCAGAAAGCTGGAGACCCTGCGGGGAACGATGGGGGCACAGGTTCTCAGGAACTTCGCAAAGGAAGCGGCGCCCCACTTCGCCGAGTTGAGCAAACAGGCCACCTTCCGCGTCCCGGGGCCGCTCACCCTCAAGATGCAGGAAGGGCAGAAGGTGCGGGTGGTTGCGGATTACACCCGTCCCGGAGCCGCTCCCTGGATCGTGAATGGCCCCTCCTTCGGTCCCGGAGTTTCCGCTGAAGGCGGCCTCCTGCTCGGTTCCGGCAAAGACGAGCCGGGACTGCACATCGCAGGCTACGGGGCTGCCCGCCGCGATCCCTTCTGGAACGGGCTCAGGATCGTCGACAGTGAAAACGACTCGGGCTCCTTCAACAGCCACTCGCGCTCCGGAAAAATGATCCGGACGCCCGCCTTTGAGCTGAAAAGCGGACGGCTCCACTACCTTATGCGCGGTCACGCCTTCGTCTATGCCGGGGTGGGCCAGCACATCATGGTCACGGGGCCCCTTCATGGACGACTGATCCAGCGGCCGAAGATCGATGGTGATCAGCCGCGCTGGGTGAGTCATGACCTCTCCGGCTATGCCGGTCTGCGCACACACATCGAGTTCGGGGCCGAGGGCGGGAGCCCGCTCGAGGTCCTCATGGTGGTGGAAGCCGACAACCCGCCTCCCCTGGAACAGAAACACCTCAACCTGACCCGCCACGAGCTCTCGGCAGCCTGGAAAGACCTGGCCGATGGCAGCATTAAGAAGGAAAATCTCCACGCCGCCCGCTGGATCGTGGCGCAACCGAAGCTCAAGGCCTCCCAGATCGCGACCGCCTATCTTGAAAAGCTCGAGGAGATCCGCCAGGGCGTAATGTGGGAGTCGCGGCTGGCGGTAGCCTGGCTTGATGGCAACGGGGTGAACGAATACAACATGGACCGGGGCAGCCCGGCCCGGCTCCTTGATCCCACCGTGCGGGGGCTTCCCAAGGCCTTCCGGCTCACTCCCATTGACGCCCGCAATTCCGGCCGCCTTGAACTGGCCCGGCAAATCACCGACCCCGGAAATCCCCTCGCCTCCCGGGTGATGGTGAACCGGATCTGGCACCAGCTCTTTGGCCAGGGCCTTGTGCGGACCGTTGACAATTTCGGCTGGCTGGGTGAGCGCCCCTCGCACCCCGGGTTGCTGGATTACCTGGCCCGCGAGTTCGTGGACACGCACAAATGGTCCACCAAGTCCTTCATCGCACGCCTCCTCCTTACGCGAACCTATGGACAGTCCAGCCAGAGCTCCGATCCGGAATTCGAGACGAGCGACCCCAACAACATCCTGGTGCACCGGATGCCCGTGCGGCGCCTGGAAGCGGAGGCTATCCGTGACTCTGTTCTTGCGGTCTCCGGACGACTCGACCGCAAGGTGGGCGGCCAGCCGGTTCCCACGTATCTCGACGAGTTCGTGGTGGGCCGCGGGCGCCCCGGAGGGGGGCCCCTTGATGGCGCGGGCCGCCGTTCCCTCTACACCTCGGTCCGACGGAATTTCCTCCCCACCCTCATGCTGGCCTTCGATTTTCCCATGCCCTTCAGCACCAAGGGGAAGCGCGACATCACGAACGTGCCCGCCCAGTCCCTGGCCCTCATGAACGACAAGCTCATCTACGAGCAGGCGAAGATCTGGGCCCAGCGGATCCTGCAGGAGATGCCGTCTGCCACTCCGCAGGAACGCTTCACCCGTATGTTCGCCGACGCATTTGCCCGCCCGCCCCAGAACCATGAGCTGACCATCCTGATGGAGGCCTTCCCCGGACTCATGGAGCTGCATGGCGGCAATCCAAACTCCCCCGGACTCTGGCAGGACCTTTGCCACGGCCTCTTTTCCATGAACGACTTCATTTACCTGCAATGATGGCGAACGAACTGCTTCTCTCCCGCCGCGAGATCCTCCAACGGGCCTCAATGGGTTTTGGCGCTCTCGCCATGGCCGGCCTCATGGAAAAAACCCGGGCCGCCTCGCCCCTTGTTCCCGACAGCCACTTCCCCGGCCGGGCCCGCAACGTGATTTTCCTCTTCATGGAGGGCGGGGTCTCGCAGGTGGACTCCTTCGACTACAAGCCGATGCTCGACAAGCATCACGGCCAGGATCCTCGCAAGGCGATCGGCAAGCTGGAGAAGACCCAGTTTGAAAACATCGGCAAGGTCATGAAATCACCCTGGGCCTTCAAGCCGCGCGGGCAGTGCGGCGTTCCGGTGAGTGACCTCTTCCCGCACATCGCCGGGCTCGCCGACGAACTTTGTGTCGTGCGCTCGATGACCTCCAAGTTCCCGGAGCACACCACCGCCAACTATTTCTTCCACAGTGGAACCGGTCTACAGGGACGCCCCAGCATGGGGGCCTGGGCCTCCTACGGGCTGGGGAAGGAAAGCGAGAACCTGCCCGGCTTTGTCGTTATCAACGGCGGGCGGATCCCCTCCGGCGGACTGGATTGCTTTTCCAATGGCTTCCTCACCGCAACCCACCGCGGCAGCTTGCTCAATGCCAACGGTACGCCGGTCGCAAACGTGAAGCCTAACGAGCGCAACGCCCGGAGCCAGCTCCTCAAGCGCCAGCTCATCGGTCGCCTCAATGCCCGGAGCGCCCAGGGCAATTCCGAGTTGGAATCCGCCATCATGAACTACGAGTTGGCCGCCCGCATGCAGCTGGCGGTGCCCGCCCTCATGGACTTCCGCGACGAAAGCGAGGCCACCCGGGCGCTCTACGGGATCGACGATGACTACAAGGGGACCAAGACCTACGCCCGCGAATGCCTTATCGCCCGCCGACTCATTGAACGCGGCGTGCGTTTCGTGGAGCTCACCATCCCTGATATCGGAGAGGATCGCTGGGATGCCCATGGTGGCCTGCGGAAGAACCACGGCAACAATGCCCGCTCGGTGGACAAACCCATCGCGGGGTTGCTCAGGGACCTCAGGGCTCGCGGCATGCTGGACGATACCCTGGTGCTGTGGTCCGGCGAATTCGGCCGCACGCCGTTCGCCCAGGGCGGCAACGGGCGGGATCACAACGAGTTCGGTTTCTCCCTCTGGATGGCGGGTGCCGGGGTGAAGCCCGGCATCGTCTACGGAGCGACCGATCAGTGGGGCTATAAGGCGGTGGAGAACCCACTCGAAATCTACGACCTTCACGCCACCATCCTCCACCTGCTGGGCATCGATCACAAGAAGCTCACCTACCGCTTCGGCGGCCGCGACATTCGCCTCACCGACGTGCATGGGCGGGTGGTGCATGAACTGCTGGGCTAGGGAAGGCTCATGGAGGTCCTCCTTCCCGCTCCTGCTTTCACGACCCCAAGAGCCGAAGTTGCCTTGGCCTGCTCTTCGGCCACCTTCCAAACCGCCCCGGCAGGGCAGGCAAATCCATAAATCCGTATTCCCCGGAGCGCGAGGCCCGAGGGGCTCCTCCCAGCCTTACTCCCCCAGCTTGAAGGTCTGCTCTACCCCTTCAAAGACTCCCAGCGGTGCCGGCGCAAGTTCTTCGGGCGCGGCCGGGCGGTGGGCGGCGATCGGGCCGGTGGGATCGATGCGGTTGCCCTGGTGCAGGGAATAACCGTCACCCGGCTCGAGGCAGGCGCCCTCGTAGACCTCGAAGTGGAGATGGGCGAGCCAGGCATCGTTCCCGGTGCCCACTGTCCCCAGTTGCTGCCCCCGCGCCACCACCGCGCCCGGGGCCACGGAGAGTTTTTCGAGATGGCCGTACAGGCTGTGGGCCAGGCGCCCATCCGGCAGACGGTGTCCCAGGATGACCACCTTGCCCCACTTGCCTCGCCGGTCTCCCGCAAAAATGACATACCCGTTGCCCGCCGCGTAGACCGGATCACCGAGATCAGAATTGCCTCCACCGATTCCGTTCAGATCGTCGCCCAGGTGATTCATTTGCGCCCGCTCGTTCATCTCTAAAAAGGGCTGGGCGTTGTAGGCGAAGGCTCCCGTCTCGGAGCCGAGGGGCTGGTCAAGAAGAGTGACCGGAGGCAGAAGGAAGCGCGTGAAGGCATCGTGCAGAAGGTAGCGGCCGCCAAAGGGTGGGATGCGGCCGTCTGAATCCTCGCTCGCCCCCACCGGATAACCGGGCGGCGCGTCGGCATCCTGCCAGGAACGCAGCGATTGAATGGGGTCGCTCCTGCGCGGGGCGTTGAAAAAGATCGCGCCCAGCAGGAAGAGCACGAAGAGGCACAGTCCCACCACGATCTCACTGCGAAAGCCCCGGCCCATCTTGCTGTCAGAAATCGAGGTAAATCTCGGCGCGTCGATTGACCCGGCGACCATCCGGATTGTCCGCCCCGCCCACGGTGGTATTGGGGCGCCGCGGCTGGGTCTTGCCGAGAGCGACGGTCTCAATCTGCCCGGGGGCCACTCCGCTGTCGACCAGGAACTGACGCACCGTTTCGGCGCGACGGCCGGAAAGGCTTTTATTGTAGGCTACGGAACCGATGGCATCGGCATGCCCGCTCAGAGTGAGCTTCTTCTCCTTGTCCGTCTGTAACAGGAGAGCCACGATTTCCAGCTGGCGCTCGGTCCGTGCGGTGAGAGTCTCTTCATCGAAGCCGAAGTAGAGAATAAGGGTATCGCCTCCCTTCGGATTGCGGATGAGGGGAGTGTAATAGATGTCGCCGCCCGCCACGCGCTGCGCGTAATCCACCAGCAACTGGTCGAGATTGATCTCGACCACCCGCCAGGGCGAATTCTCATCGGCCCGCTTCAGGTTGATCCCGAACTGGGCCGCCTGGGAGCCGTCGCTGGTTTCCACGTTGGCAAGAAAGGCCGCCACCTCCGCCCGGTTAAGGACCGCGCGCAGCGGTTTGTGTTCGCGCAATTGATACTGCCCTTCCTCAAAAACGATGCAGAGGCCCGCGATCTTGGCGTCGGAAACCTCCCTGGGATCGACAAAGGCCCTGGCGGTCTCGAAATTCTGCCTGAGGGCGGCCTGCAGAAAGGCCGCGGCAATTCCCAGCGCATCGACCATGACGGCCCGGCCAGGCCCCTCACCATTGGGAACTCCCCCGGGAAGAACCACCTTCTCGACTCCCCACTTCCCCTCCTTCTGGAGAAGGTCGAGATAGATGCGGGACCCGTAATCGTCACTCAGGTTCAAGGCCCAGCGACCGCGCCTGTTGACTTCCAGCTCCCCGATCTCACTGATGGGGCGATCTTCATCAAGCTTCAAGCGGCCCTGATCCGCCAGCTCCTGCAGTTGCCTGACCTGATCTTCCGAAAGAGCTTTCCGGCCGATCAGGTTAGCCGCCGCCTGGATCTTCCCGGCCTCCAGGGTGCGGCCGATCTGCTCAACCAGAAGAGCAGGATCGGCGGTGGTCACCCCGATCCCGAGCGAATTGAGAATCCGATCGGCGCTCTCCGGAGCCACTGTCACTTCCACCGGACCGAATTGTTCCGGAGCCTTATCGAGCGCACGCACCACTTCTGCGGGTTCTTCCGCCCCTCCGCTGTCTTTCGCCTCATTGCCCTCCGAAGAAAGGAAGCGGGCAACGAAGAAGAAGGCCACCCCGGAAACAACAACCGCGGCAACAAGAACCACTACTCCGAACGCACTGCGGGATTCGTAGGAGTCATAAGGATCAAAAGACATGAGCGGAGTCCCAGTGCTCCATTATAGGGGGTCTCCCATAAAACGCAAAGGTCCAACCTCTTCTATCTCTATTCCTCGTTCTCCATGCGGGCCACCCGCTCAAAGGGCCTGACCCGATAGATTTTCCGGCCCCGCTGGACCGCGATGGAAGTCTGCTGAACCGCCGCAGAGGCCACCAGGCGGGCGTAAAAGTCGATGGGATGCTCCACCCGGACGTTGTTGATCTCCAAGACCAGGTCGCCCGGGCGCAAACCCCGGAGGGCCGCCTGGCTGCCCGGGGAGACGGCGGTGATGAGAACTCCGCTGCCCCCCCGCGTGCGCTGAAGAAGGGTCAATTCCTGCACCTTTATGCCGATGTCCTGAATGATACGCTCATCGGTCGCACTGCGCGTCGCCGGTTCGCGTCGCCGCGTCAGAGACTCCGAGTCTTCGGCGTCAATCACGGTGGCGGTTAGGTTCACCTCTTCCCCGGACCGCCACACCTTGATAGTCACTTCCCGGTCAATGGGCGTCCGTTGAATCTCACTGAAGAAGTGGACGCGGTTTGCCACCGGTTTCCCGTTGTAGCTGACCACCACGTCATCGGCCTGCAACCCCGCCTTCTGGGCGGGGGAGTCGGGCACCACATCCACGATATAGACTCCACCGGTTTCGTACCACCCGATCTTTTCCCGCACGAGGGGATTCCAATCGTAGCAGCGCACGCCGAGCCATCCGCGCGTGGCTCTCCCCTTGGCCAGAATTTGTTCGAAAACCTCCCGCACATCGTTGGCCGGAATGGAGAACCCAATCCCCACAAAGCCACGGTCCTCGGTATCAGGGGAGTAGATCGCGGCATTGATCCCGATGATCTCACCATAAATATTGATCAGGGGGCCGCCTGAATTCCCTGGATTGATGGCCGCATCGGTCTGGAAAAGATCCCGCTGGCGATCCGAGATGGTCCTTTCCTTGGCGGAGATGATCCCACGCGTCACGGTCTCCCCGAGGCCAAAGGGGTTCCCGATGGCGAGGGCCTGCTGTCCCTGCCGCACGCGCCCCGAATCCCCGAATTTGAGAGGCTTGAAATCACGATCCGCCTTGATCCTGATGACCGCGATGTCGAGGGCCCGGTCTTCTCCGATCACGGTCGCGGGATAGGTTTTGCCATCATGCATGGTAACGCTGATTTTCGACTTCCCGTTTGTGACGTGTTCGTTGGTCACCACGTGGCCTTCTTCGGAGACGATCACCCCGGACCCGATCCCGCGCACAGGGTAGCCCTCGTCGACCCACACCCGCCCGAACCAGTCCTGCATGAGCTGGCGCTTGATGCCCTCGGTGTGCAATGACACCACGGACGGCACCACCGCTTCCGTCAGTCTGGCGAATTCCCCGTCCAGAGCGGAAAGAAACTCGACCTCTCCCGGAGAGAGGGCCGGTTTGTTGCTCAGGGTGTAGCTTTCCGGGATGAATTTCTCCTCGCGGTCTCTCTCCCAGAATTTGAAAAGGTCGAAGAATCCGTCACCCTCCTGCACCTTCCGGAAGACAAAGACGGCGAGGAACGCGAGGACAAATACCCCGAACAGAACAGCAAAGCGGCGCATTCCATCGTTCATAGGGCGCTACGGGGGACATTGGCAAGGATGCCTCCATCCCGGCCAAGGTGAAAGCGGAATCTCTCCCCGCTTTTGTTCAAACGGATCCTAGCAGCCCCGGCGAAGCGCATGAAACGCTGCTCCCAGCGACCGGGCGGTGTCTCCCGCCACCAGGGACTGCTCCGACTGGCCGTCCTCCAGGGCCAACTCCGCCGCACGGCCCGCCAGCCAGGCGGCAGCGCGGGCTGCGTCCATGAGCTGGAGGCCTCCTGCGACCAGCGCTCCCAGCAATCCGCTCAGAACGTCCCCCTGTCCGCCGGTGGCCATCCCGGGATGACCCGTGCTGTTGTAGTAAAGCTTCTCTCCCGTCGAGGTCACGATGGTTCGTGCGCCCTTGTAGAGCAAGGTGCAGGGGCAGGTCGTCACGAATTGTCGCGCCTTTTCTGCCCGACTCAACTCGTCCCCCTCCGGGAAAAGTCGCTGCATTTCCCCCGGATGAGGAGTGAGCACCATCTGGCGGTGGATCCTGCCCGTCACCCCTGCCGAGGCAAGAAGGTTAAGAGCGTCCGCATCAACCACGAGCGGAATGTCGTTCCGTCCAAGGAGATCCAGGAGGGCCTTCTCCTCGTTGCCCCCCGGATGACCCAGGCCGGGACCGATCACCAGAACGTCCTGTCCGTCGTCACCAACCTCGGCATAACTGGCCACCGGCCTGATCATCGCTTCCGGTGGCGGGCCCGCCGAGATCAGGAGCGGATAGTCCCGCTCCATGACGTATACTGTCACGAGACCGGCGCCCCCGCGCAGCGCTCCGAGGGCAGCAAGTCCCGCGGCCCCGAGCATTCCACGCGACCCCGCCACGATTCCGACCCGGCCGGCCTGCCCTTTGTGGATCTCAAAGTCCCGGGGCGGAAGGAGGGGGCGGAGGTTCCATGCGGTGGTCACGTGATCTCCACCGACCGGAACGGGCAGGTCCTCCAGGGGAATGATCTCAATCCGGCCCACGTGATTGAGCGCGCCGTCGGTCACCAGCCCCTTCTTGGGTATCCCGATGGTGGCGGTTAGGTCCGCCCGGACCGCTCCCTCACCAGGCTCCCCGGTGTCTCCATTGAGACCGGACGGAATGTCCACCGCCACCACCCGCGCACCCGCCCGTGCGCGCAGGTCGTTCATCTCGACCGCAAGGGAACGCAGGGGATCGCGCAAGGGGCCCCTCGCTCCGATTCCGAGCAGCCCGTCGATCAGCAGGAGAGGCCCCGGATTGTCCATCGGCTCAAAGGCCTCCTGTCGCAACTCCACCTCGCCCAGCTCCCGCAGCTTGCGGCGAGGGAGGAGGCCGAGCTCCAGTGGTTGAAAGGGACAGCGGAGCGCAATGTGCCACCCCGCCGCCCGCAATCCCTGCAGGGCAACCAGGGCATCGCCCCCGTTATTGCCCCGCCCCAGATAAGCCACCGCCGTCCCGGGTTCCGGGTAAAGAGTCCTCAGAACCTCCCCCAGCCGCCGCCCGGCCTTGTTCATGAGAGCCTCCGCCGAAACCCCGGCCTGGAAGACCTTTTCCTCCAGCTCGCGCATTTCCTGACAATCGATCAGGCCCATGAGCACAGCATACCCCCGGCGAACTCCATCGCACTCCTCATTTTCCGGCTTCTTTGCGGCTCTAGCGTGAGCGGCGGTAGTTCGCAATCCCCTCGGCAATTCCGCGGGCCACCGCATCGCGGTATGTCCCCTTCTTCATGCGGGACCGCTCCCGGGTGTTACTGACGAATCCGCATTCCACCAGGACCGCAGGATTCCGGGAGGCCCGCAGAACATGATAACGTCCGAACTTCACTCCCCGGTTGGAAGCCTTCACGCGCCGCAGCATGCCCTGCTGAATGGCCTCCGCCAACGGCTTGCTCTCTGCGCGATAGTAAAAGGTCTCCAGTCCGGAAACAGAACGTCTCCAGGTGTGGTTATAGTGCAGACTCACTAAAATCGAACTGCGATAGCGATTCCCGATCGCAGCCCGCCGGGGGAGCGAAATGAAGGTGTCGCTCTTGCGAGTCATGGTCACCTGGTAGCCGCTCGCCTGCAGATAACGCTCAAGTCGAAGGGCAGTATCGAGAGCCAGGTGCTTCTCGTAGACCTTCCCTGACCAGCCACCGCGATCATGTCCTCCGTGACCCGGATCGATTACAACACGGCTAAAGTAGCTGGCAGAGGCGCCCGACGAACCGAACGCGAGCACAAGAGCGGCAAGAACAACTCCCCGCAGAAGAGAATGGAGAAAAAACATGGGCAGGAAAAACCGGGACAAGCTTATCTTGTTAGAAATCTTTTACCCAAGACGGCATGTCTCCGCAACGCATTTCTGAAGGTGCGCGGAAAGCCGTCTCCCCGAATCCCCCTTCGCCCCTGCTAACGATAGGTTATCCGGGGACGTTCCGATAGCTTTCGAAGCCGTGCTCTGCTCTGCGCGGCCTCCCTGGGATCGTAGGAGATCCCACCGGAGATAACGACCTCTCCATTCGTGAAGGTCACCAGGGCCGGCTTCCTGTCCGGGGCGGGATTGTAGTACTTCGTGCCAAGGTGCTTCCCCGCGGGCGTGACCGTGCCATGGGCATAAATATTGGGCGCGGCCAGAAAGAGAACGTGCAGGTTGTTGCCGCGGTCTACGGTGGCCTTCGGCGTCTTGCTGGTAATGACATCCCCCATGCGGAAGGCCTGCATGGTGCGACCCGTGCGGATGTCGATGAGGTGAACGTAGAGTGAAGACTTGCGCGAGGTATTATGAATGGAGAGCCGATACTCACGCACATTCCCGCTGGCCGGATCTCCCACGCGCTGGCTGTAAACCTGTCGCCCCCGCGTGACATTGAAGTAGGTCGTATTGGTGACGAACTGGCCCCTGCCTCCGGGAAGCCGGACCACGGCCTTACAGCGGAATCGTCCGGGTTCGGTCACGCGGAACGCCCCCGTAAGATCAACACTCTTGGTAATGCTGCGGCCCGCCGGAATTGTCACTGCGCCGAAATTCATTGCCGCCAGGGGACTAAGGGCAGTGCCGCGCGAGTTCTTGATTTCGAAATCGAGCCAGTTCAGGGTTGTCTGGCCATCCGTGTGAATGAGCAGGTCGCGGCCGGCGTTATTTGTCAGAGTCACGGTGGCAACCACCGGCTCGTGGGCAATGTATTCCTTCTTCGTCATGCTGAGACTCGCTTTGACCTGAGCCTCAATGCTTTCGCCAGCCGATAACACCGCAAGGGCGAACGCCAGGAACCGTATTCTGGAAGTGGGGAGCATGTTGGGTGTGAATAACTGGCGCCCGGAGGTTTACGTCGTACCCGGGACTCATCGCAAGGGAAACTCGCCGGGTTTCTGATAATTTGTGCTCAATTCCCTAAATATCCCGGCGAATCTCGTCTCTTTCAGGGAGCCGCCTGGACCAGCCGAAAGCCCACATCCCTCCGGCGGACTTCCCGGGTGTTCAGCCAGATCCGGGCCCGCACCCCGCCACCCGGGGCCAGAAACGTCCCCCCGCACGCCAGCGGGCTCCTGGCATTCATGGGAAAGGCGGGATTGCGTTCAGGGTTTTCTGACCACTCCGCCACGTTTCCCGCCAGACCATGAACCCTGCGGGGAGTGACATCCCCGGACGATTGATCAACCGGGCCCCACCCGCCCGCGCGGATTGTTTCCTCTCTGTCCAGGGTTGCGGCTGCCAGCCACTCCTCCTGGGTGGGTAGCCGCCCACCTTTCCAGTTCGCATAGGCGTGGGCATCCCACCAGTCAATGCGCGTGACCGGGCAATTGAGATCGAGGGGCAGACCGTCGTAATTCCTGCCCGCCCGCGCCGCGCTCAGGACCGCATACCAGTCATCCGGAAGGTGATCCGGTTTGAGGGCCGGTTGGGTGATGTGGTCATGTTTGTTGCGCATGCTTTCCTCCAGGCTGGCCAGCGCCGTGAGAAACTCCGCGTATTCAGCGATAGTAACCTCGTGGGCATCTATCCAGAAGCGGTCCAGTTCAACCTCCTTGCCGGCATGGTTCTGATAGGTGCCGGCTGGAATCGCAATCATGGCTGAAAGATCACGGGCCTCCGGCGCCCTCGGGCGGGTGAACAGGAAAAGCCCGCCTCCCCCTAGAACTCCAACAACAAGAACCGCCAAAAGCATGATGCCAATCGCTCGCACTCGCTTCCTGGCCTGAAGCGCCCGTGACGTCCCTGCTTCGGAGGCGAGATCCTGTTCCAGCATCCCTGCCGTGTTGGCGATCTGTGTCCAGCTCAACTCAAGTCCCTCCTCCAGGCCCATCATCATCCCCAACAGCCTCCCGGTGCGGGCGGCCCCCGGAAGGTCGGTCTCCAGCATCCCCTGGAACAGCTCCCCAACCATGCCCTGATCCCGGACCCTGCCGTCAGGATCTGGCTGGCCTGCGGTCGCAAGGTTCGCGATGCGGACGACCTCGTGTTCGCCCAGGACCAGATGTTCCGGCACCAGGGGACGAGTCGCAATTGCCCGCTCCGCAAGATAGGCCATGGCTCCCCCCACCTGCCGCAGGAATCCCACAATGGTGGAGGGTGCAAACTTCCGGCCCTCCTGATGGATCTGGGCAAAGGTCCCCCCCGGAAGGAGCTCACGTGTCCAATAAACCTCCTCCTCTTCCCGTGCGGCCTCGTAGACTGAGCCGATGCCTGCATGTTCAATGGCCGCCTTGGCCCGCACGTCCGCCAGAAACGCCTCTCCCGACGGCCGGGTCGGATCGATCACGCCCTTGAGCCTCACCAGAATCACTGCGCGATCGATCGATCTCTGCCGGGCGTGATAGGTGCGCGTCTCCTCGTCTTCGGAGATCAGCTCCATCAGCAGGTAGTCTCCCAGCTGCCGGAGAGCAGGGCGGACTTGGTCTTTTTCAGAGCCGGACATCACAGCCTGGGACAAGGCCCGGAATAGGCGACTATCCCAACGCCGCAAAGGCGAAAGTCAGGAGGAATCCCGCCCGCCCGGGCAACCGCGTCCGGATCTAGAAATGGATGGCATGCCCCTCTGCGTCCAGAGAGGCCTCATGCACCCCTTCGGTCAGGGTGGGATGAGCGTGAATGGTGGCGTGAAAGTCCTCGATAGTGGCCTCCAGGGTGAGGCCCAGGCCCATTTCCGCAATAAGGTCGGTCGCATTCGCTCCGATGATATGAGCACCCAGCAACTCGCCGTGCTCCTCTCCGAACAGGAGCTTGATGAACCCCTCGGTCTCCGCTGCGGCCTGGGCCTTCCCCAGGGCCTGGTAGGGGAACTTGCCCACCTTGCAGGCCACGCCCTCCTCCTTCAGGTCCCGCTCGGTTTTCCCCACCGAGGCGATCTCAGGGTAGCAGTAGGTGCAGCCCGGGAAGACGTCGACCCGCTTTGGCTCGGCCCCCTCCACGAAGATCCCCTCCACACACTGGGTCGCCTCGAACATCGCCGTGTGTGCCAGCCAGGGCGGCCCGGCAATGTCCCCGACCGCGTAGACCCCGCTCATCGATGTCTGGTAGCGATCTCCAGTCTGGATCCAGCCCCGGTCGGTTAATTCGGGACGTTGTCCGCCCGGCAGAACCGGCACCACCCCGATCGCCACCAGGCAAACGGCCGCTTCGAGGATCTCGCTGCCCTTGGCATTCTCCACCGTCACGCTCACTGAGCCCCCCCGATCCTCGGTGGCAGTCACCCTGGTATCCGTCAGGCACTTGATTCCCTGGCGCGAGTACGACTTCTTCAGGGAATCCCCGATGTCGTCGTCCTCCACCGGAACGAGCCGCGGCATCATTTCCACCAGTGTCACCTTCGTTCCAAACGCATTGTAGATATAGGCGAATTCCACGCCGATCGCGCCCCCTCCGATAATAACCATGCTCTCAGGCTGGGTGGGCAGGATCATCGCTTCCCGCGAGCTGATGACGCTCTTGCCGTTAAAGGGCAGCTCGGGAAGCTCGCGGGACTTTCCGCCGGTGGCGATGATGATATTGGCTGTTTCAAGGACCTGGGTGCTTCCGTCCTCTGCCTTCACCTCCACGTGGGTGCTGTCCACAATCGAGCCATAGCCCCGCACATGATCGACCTTGTTTTTCTTGAATAGAAATTCAACGCCGCCCGCAAGCCTGTCGGAGACCTTGCGGGAGCGACCGATGACCGCTTCCCAGTCGTAGGAGAGGTTGTCAAAGGCCATTCCGAACTCCTTGGCCCGGTGTTTCAGGGTGTGAAACAGATGGGCGTTCTTGAGAAGCGCCTTGGTGGGAATGCATCCCCAGTTCAGGCATGTTCCCCCCACCCGTTCCACCTCCACGCAGGCAACCTTCTTCCCCAACTGCCCGGCCCGGATGGCGGCCACATAGCCGCCCGGGCCGCCACCAATCACAACGAGATCGTAGGACATGTTACAACGCGGAGTTCAGGAACGGCCCCGGCAGGGCGCTCCGCCCCGAAGCTGCGCGCGCCCTCCGGAATGTCAAGGCCGCGCAGGAACGAGGCCCCTTCAGTCGGCCGGGCCCTCGAAGACCTGCAGGAGGAGGGTGTTTCCATCCATCGGAACCCGGATTGGTTGCGGCGTGGCATCGTCCAGATTGAGGTGAGGGACGACGGGCTGGAAGTCGCGGCCATCCTGAGAGGAGCGCAGGTGAAAGGTTCTTCCGGCGGGAAGGTTTCCAATCTCAACGCTCACCACCTCCGCGGCGCGGTCAACCCCGGAGACGTCGAAAGACAGTTGCGTCACGACCGGAGCGGTCACCGTGAAGAACTGGTCGCCTGCGAGATGGTCAAAATTGACGAAGGCAGGGTCCTGCAGGTTATGGGTCCCCTGGGGCAGTCCCCCCAGGGTCTGGTTTGAGAGGTAGTCGTGGTTCTGGTTGTTCTGGAGGAGCATCACGCGGAGATCCCCGCCCGAATGCCCGAGATCGCTGAGGGCAAGGCTCAGTTCCAGGCCGGAGGCCACCGCACGGGCCGCCCGCTGGTCCGCAGGAGCACCCGCGTTTCCTCCTATCCCACGGGCATTGCTCCCGTTGTAGGCCACCCCGATGAGGCTCTGGTTGACAGTTCCGAATCCGGTCGTCCCCGCCCCTTCATTCAGCAGACTGAAGATGCGGGGGTAGGTGTCGAAGGAGGAGGATCCGATGATCGAGAAATCGAGATCAATCCGGTCTCCTCCGCGACGGAAGATCACGTGTCGCTCTGGCGTGAACGCGCTGTCAAATGTCAATCCGGCAAGGGAATCACTCCCGTCATTCCCCGGGGTGGCAGGCATGATCGAGGCTCCGCCCGGACCTGCGTCGATAAAGACCTCCAGTCGGTTACCGTTGGCCTCGAGGTTCCCGGTGAACATGAGGTAGAGCCGCTCACCACTGATCAGGCCATAGGCCCCATTCCATTCACTCTGATTGTTTCCGAACCCGGTTTCAATCGTCTGCACCGCGAGGGGCTGCCCGTAAACTACGTCCCGAAGGCCATCGACCACGACGATTCCCAGCAGGGCCGAATTGCTGCCCGCATCACCGGGGTCCGTTCCGTTCCGAACCTCAAAGCCGTCGTTTTCTCCATCTCCATCACTGTCTTCATTCAAAGGGTCGGTGACAAAGCCGTCGGCGCCCTCCGCCACTTCTTCTCCGTCCCCAAGTCCATCGCCATCACTATCCCTCCGGGCCGGGTCCGTGCCAACCGCAACTTCCGTCTCATCGTCGAGTCCATCGCTATCACTATCCGCCAGGTTGGGATCACTGCCCTGTTCAAACTCCTCCTGGTTGTCCAGCCCGTCCTCATCGGGATCGGCCGAGGAGTCGTCCACCCCGACATTCAACTGGTTCACGCGTTCCCACTCGTCACGCATGCCGTCCTGGTCGCTGTCTGCCGCGGCAACATGGTTCACCGTGGTCACATCGGCATAGCTCGCCCCGAAGCGAATCTCATCAAAGGTCACTCCGTCCTCGCCAAACCGCGCCATGCTTACGCGGTCGAAGCGGATGTTGAGATCGCTGAACTCAGCATCCCCTATCCCCGGTTCGCTCAACGGATCGGGATTGCGCCAGACGGTCAGCCGATCCCCTCCGGGAACGGTCGAGAGCTCCAGTTTGCCCACGAAGAGATTCACCGTCGCATCACCGGCTTCGAGATCGGCCGAGTCGACCAACTCGCCATCCTTCACCCGGACCACGAAGTTGCTGGTGGGAAAGGGTCCCGTCCCCTGTTCGCCGGTGGCGATCTGGAGAACCCGGTTCCCGTCGTCGTCGAAGCCGCCACTGTGAAGCTCAAAGGCCCGGTAGGAACTGCCGGCCGACTGCAGTTGAACCAGGACACTGAAATAGACCGTCCGCTCCGTGAAATCGTCGAAGCTGGCACGAAGACGCCTTCCAACCCGGCCTCCCCCCGGCCCGTCAAAGAGGAACGCCCCTGCCCCGCTGGCCACGTTGGCGCGGCTCAGTCCGGCCAGCACCGCCACCGGCGACTCCGCTCCCTGGTAGGCGGGGAGCCAGTTGCCCTCGAATCCTTCCAGGGCAGGACCCGCCCCGGAGATGACAACCCCGGGCCGGTAGCACGACGCGCCCAGGGGCACGAACTCAGCCGCTTCCGGAAGAGCGGAGACGGAGACGGTCAGGGCAAGAGCAGAAACAACGACGGGAAGAGGGCGCTGCATGGCCACGTTTTTGCGGATTGAGGCCATCCTCTGTCCTTGCTTGAATATTACAATGGCTAGTTGCTTCATGAGAATAAAGACCTTTAACTCCACGCCGCGATCTCCCGTGATCCATGCCATACCCTGCCGTAATCTGTCCGACAAGACCTGTCGGCAGAACGGGAAACAGTTCCCGGCTCCGACACCATGAATCCCGCCCTCTTCGCCTGCCTCTGTCTCTCCCTGGCCTCCCCTCTTCTCCGGGCTGAGCGCTCGATGGAGGAATGGAGTGACGAGCTTGGGAAGAAGTATAATGCCCTCGGGAGTTTCCGTGCAATCTACACTGCGGTATCGCCCACCGCCAAGGAGCCGATGCAGGGCCTCGTTCTCGAGGATCGTGACAGCGGCGCCTGCCTGGTGAGGATGCACTCCGACGCCACCGGCGGGGTAACGATGTGGTGGCTCCCCGACGGAGCAGGCAATGGCGGCGCCACATTTGCACAGTTCGGCCAGAACGCCTTCCGGGTCCGGGGATTCGCAGAATTAAAGCGCCGCTACGACGATCTTGCCTTCCTCGGACAAACGCGCCCCGCCCGTTCTCGCCGCCCGGTCCTGGTCCCGGTGATTCATCTTGGCGAAGAAACCATTGCCGTCTTTCTCGCCGCCATCCGGGCCAACCAATCTCCCCCGTTCTCCCATATTGCCCCCTCCCGGGTAGCGGAAGTCCGGGAGTTGGCCGAAACCGTGGAGTTTGTCCTCGACGACGGCAGCTGGGTCCGCCTCCAGCGCGAGACCGGCCTCCTCGCCGGCCAGGGGTATCCCGATGAAAAGGGAGAGCGCAGCTTGCGACTGGAAGCGGTCCAGCCCCTGGGGGGCATGGCGGAGTTCCGTAAGGAGATTCCAGTAATTGACCCTGCCAGGATCCAGGAGGCCTCGGCGGAAGAGCTTCAATTTGCTGATGTTCTTCATTCCGCTCTTTTTCACATCTTCGTAACCCGGAAGAAGACAGAGGGCGACCAGCTCCTCGCTGAAAACTCCGACAAGTTACGCGCCTACTGGCTGGCTGCCTGGGGTGCCCGCCCGCCACCGGGAATCCCCGCCGACCTGATCAAGCTCCTGCAGGATCTCAAGGGCCAGAAAAAGCAATTCCACCTCGAATGGGTGGCCACCAGGAAGGCCCGCCCCGACATCATGAAGGACGTTTCCTTCTTCCAGTTTTTCCGGCACCGCCGCATGGCGTTACGACGGGACCTTCGCCAGAAAATCGAAATGGAGGCTCAGAAACTTCCCTCCCTTGCCCGCCTGCAGACCCTGCTCGATGGCGAAATAGCCAAACTCAAACCGGACCAGCTTGCCCGAGGGAGGCCGCTGGCTGCTCTTCTGGTGCAAAGCCAGCGTGACGCCATGGTCATCGCGCTTATGCCGCCGGTATCAGACGAAGACCTCGACAGGCTCTGAGCGCCTGCCCCGGATTCCCCTCCCGGGGCTTTCGCTAAAAGGCTGATCCGTTACTCCAGCATGAACTGCAGGTGCCGGGCGGTAAGATCGCCCATCGTCTTACACGCCTCGAAGGCCTGAGTAGCATACCGCTCCCCAAGAGCCGCACGCAGCTCGGCCAGTTTCTCCATGGGGGCGATGGTGTCCTTGCACATCGTTTTGAGGACCCCCTTGAGGCGGGCACGGGAAGCCCGGAACCGTCGGGCCATCTGGCTCCGCTCCTCGCTGCGATACTGCAGGATGGTGGTCGGGTTGAGGTGCTGGCGCACCAGCTCATCCACCGGTTTGTTGTCCGGAAAGTGATGGGCACGATAAACCTCGAGGGCTCCCTCGTAACACTGCTGATCAAAGTCAATCGGCCGCACACGGTACTGGATCTCCTCGAAGTCCGGGGTGATGTCGACCACGTAGTTTACGCTGCGCATATCGCCCAGCAGGCGGAGAAAGCAGCGCTCTCCGAACTTCACGAATTCCTTCGCAACCCGCACCTTGTTGAGCTCCTCCTCTTCCAGGTAATCCTTGATGAAGATATCCCCGGGGACTCCTGCGATGTGTTCCTCGATCAGGGTGTTGCCGTTGACAAGATAATTGATCCGGTTGGGGGAGAGGATGTGCTCCAGCTCCAGCCCGTAGATGCGGTTGGCATCCGCAATCTTGACGTAGTAGTAGTCCGAGTTTCCGTTGAACTGGTTTGTAATCCTCACGCGGAAGGGTCGCGAGTTTCCGAACTCGCCAAAATCGATCCGTTCCACGTTGAGGTGCTCCGCAAGCGAAAGGTCCCCCCCGATCTTCAGGACGGCATAGATCTTGGTGAGCTTGGGCCGCAGCTCCTCCATGACCTCCTGCGGGAAGAAGACGGTGAGCCAGAGCGTTTCTTCCCCGCCTGGATCCTCATAGGGAATGGCCTCCGAAAAACGCAGGAGATCGTCGTAAATGAGCGGGATCTCGGAGCGCCGTCCGAAGTGCTGCAGGTACTGCAGAAGGAAGCTCGAGATCGGGTAGTGTTGCTTGCGCTTCTGGATGAGGGCCGACATTGGATTTCGGATCCGCTCCCTGACATTCGATATTGAACCCACGGGGCTCTCTAGCCCGTCTCAAACCTCGCAATCAGATGCAGGGTATCGATCCCGCGTTTGGTAAATTCCTCCCAGTAACTCTTCTCAATGGAACTGATGCGCTCCCGGCGCGCCTTCTCGTCCAGGGAGTTCCATGCAGGCAGGCCGATCTTGCGAATCACGTCTCGTTCGGCCAACCGCAGGGTTAGCTCTTCCCAGAAAATCTCGTTGCGCATTTCATCAAGAGATTCCTGCACAAAGGACCGGGTCAGGTAATCGGTGGTGACCCGGTAGCGTTGCTGGGCTTCATCAAGTTCGACAATATCGCCGAATCCGAGGTGAGTGACCTTCTCAAGAATGATATTCTCCAACTCTTCAAAACGCGCAAACTGCTCCTTCGCTCCCGATCGTCGGTTCAGGGATGCGACCTCAGCGGCGAGACTGATCATATCGATCAGCACGCCGAGTTCTTCCTCTGTAAAGCGTAGATGCATTAACCTGGCCGCAGCGCGGAAAGAAATCATCCCACCACCCGGTCCGCAAGCCCGCAACGCCGAATTCCCCTCGACCGGCTGGAAGGCAGGTGATTAGATTCCCGGTGATGAGACTCCTGCTCATCATCTCGGTCCTCCTCACCCTTCCCGGTTGTTTCCTGTTCAAGAAGCGCCATCCGAACCCCTACCCGGTGGTCTCCTTCGAAGTGGTTCATGCCCGGGCCGGCGGCCTGCAGCCTCAGGATCATGTCGCCCTCGCCAGGTGGGACGAGACCTACTATTACTTCGAGTGGCGCCGCATTCTGGAACCCGCCACCATGAAGACCCGCGAGGGGGCGGGCCGGGTTGCGGTCAGGGAATTCGACCAGAAAAACGGCAGGCCCCTGGAGCGCAAGCTCGGCATTATCGGCAAGGAGGACCTCAACGGTCAGCTCTATAACGCCGGTGCTTACTGAGGCCAGCGCTCTGGCAGCAGTCCGAAGGCTTCAGGCAAACGGGACCCCGGGATGTCCAGCTGCGGATTCGCAGGGCGGAATCTGGGTTAAAGCTCTCGCGGGCGGACCACATCCACGAGTTTCCACTTCCCCGGTTGAAGGGCGGCACTCCAGCTCTCCAGATCAAGCGAGAGAAGGGCGGCGTTCGCCGTCTTCATCACGATGTCCTCTCCCGTCAACCAGCCCACCAGGTCTTCCCATCCGGGATTGTGCCCCAGCACGAGAAGACACGCCACCTCATCGGGGACAACAGGCAGTTCGTCCTGCACCGCGCCCAGACCAGCGTGATAAAAGGACGAGAGAAAACGCGCTTTCACCACGGAGGAGAAGCACTCGCTCATACCCGCGAACGTTTCGCGCGTTCGCTGCGAATCGCTGCTCAGAACAAGCTCGGGCAGCCATCCCCGCTCCTCCAGAGCGGCCCCAACCTTTGGCGCGTCCCTGCGGCCCCGGTCGTTGAGCGGCCGTTCGTTATCCGAATGGCCCGGGCTGTCCCACGAACTCTTGGCGTGGCGCATGACTATCAAACGACGCGTCATTGCTATTCGGACTGTTCTACCTGGTAGAACTCCCGAACCGGATTGGGAAAGGGAAGGCTGATCGTGTACGACGCGTTATCCTCCGACGCCCGCACAAAGGAGAATTCATCCGTAAAGCCCTGCAGATCGCTGCTGCGTCGCACCTTGTAGAAAAGGCCACGATGCTGGGTCCAATCGAGCCGGACCCGGGAGCCGGGCAACGGCGTCACCGTCAGCCTTGGGCGTTCCTCCAGAATGCTCCCGTCGAAGTACTTGATCCCAAGTTTCCAGGCGGCGATTCCACACTCTGATCCCACAATCCGGCCTGGCCCGTCATCGACTGGGACATGAATGCCCCCGTAAAGGCGCGAAATGCCGGCCTGGTCGGCCGCGTCATAATAGGTGGCCCATTGCAGCTCTACGTTCGCGGTTGGTCCGGCCTCGAATTCCAATTCCCCGGCCGCCACTTCGTGGGAGTAAAACCCGCCCGGGAAGTATTCGCTTCCCGTGAGCCGAACAAGGACTTCAGCCGCCGCCCGGCTGAAGGTGCTGTGGCCTGAGATATACCCCGCGAAGGCGGGGGTCACGAAGGTGTCGCGCTGATAGGGCATCCAGTCTTCCGCCAGGATCCAGTCCACTCCTCCGATCTGGGTTTCGATATCTGCCGGTTCCCCCTGCCAGGCACGAATCGCAATCCTGCCAATTGCCCCCGGCCCGAGATGGTCATGCCGCTGACCCGCCTGGGTTGTGCTGGCGGTCACCACCTCGATCAGGTCCGGCACCAAGGGAAGTCCTTCCTCATTGTAGGAGGGACCGGCAGGGTCACTCGATTGCCCGCGCCCGCCCATATAGCGGATACTGCTGATCGGGCGCACGTAATCATACTCGCGCTTGCAGGTCCAGGCCGCCACCGCCGCGTCATGCACCGAGGCATTGATGAGGAAATACATCTTCGCGTCCCACTCAAGTTCCTCAATCACCGGACCCGTGCCCAGGAACCGTCGTTCAAAGGACGGGTGGTCAACCACTTCATTGGCAATCACGTTCCAGTGCCCGGGAGGGGTTTCCGAGTTCGGGCCGTCCGCCCAGTACTCCGCTATTACCCGTCCAAAATCCGCCTCGTTCACCAGATTCGGAGCGTAGGCCGCACCGGTGACCGGGTTGATCGCGTAGCCTGTCCCGTCGTTCGTTCCCACGGGGTTGTTGCCGATGGCGCCCGGGGAGTAATCCTTCTGCGGAGCCTGGCCTGGATCGAGCAGGCTGCTGTAACGGATCACTTCCGCATTCCCGGTCTTGTATTCCTCGTCGCCGTCGCCTTCCAGTTGCGGAGGGCCACCCGGATCGAAATACAGCATCGCGGCAGGTTCGCGACTGAGGGCAAAGGGCCAGACCTCGCGCCAGTGTGACCCGATGAATTCCTGGATCGTGAACGTCAGGGGCTGGCCGGTCTGCGAGAAGGCCTCCACAAATTCAAGCGGTTGCCAGCGGTTGGGGTCGTTCAGGGTCGTCCCCGCGAACTCCAGGATCAGGGGCGCATTGACCGGCGCGTAGGTGTTGTCGGTATAACCCCCGGCCTCGTTGGAATTATCGTTCGCGGTCCAGGTGATGATGGTCTCGGCCACCCGGTTGCCCACTGCCGCGGGCGTGTCGCCTGTTGTGGTGGTAATGTTCTGGTCGTAGCCAAGGACGGTTAGCAGGATATCGAACTGGTTCTGCGCCTGAAGGGCATTGGCCGCCGGAGTGTTGGGGTGCTTGACAGTATTATAACGGTGACTGAGCACCCGGTAGGCCGCATAGCTGACCGCCTCGTGTCGGGCCGCCGCCACATCTCCCGCGGCCGCGCTCTCGCGGTGCAGGTAGCCCACCGCAATCGGGTCATACGCCGCCCAGGCATCATAAATCGCCACCGAGACATGGAAGAGGTTGCGGCCGTGGACAGGGGGATCGGGGAAAGAGCCCCGCACCGCGGCAAGATTCTGCTCGTTCCACATCCGGGCGACCGAATCAGCGGATGCAGGCGTAACGCCGCAAACGAGAAGGAGCGCTGCCAGGGCGCTTCTGGAAGGTGCTTTTTTCATAGGGGCGGGATGTTAGGGAAATTTAGCGTAGAGAGGGCCCCTATTGTCGTCAACTACTCTATTCTATACCGGCTGACGAAGGACGATTGGCCCATGATCTTGCCGCAGAATAGATTAGCGAGGTGAATTCATTCCATTTCTCCCTCAATTGGGGGAGGCGTCCGGAAGTTTGGTTTGCTGCTCCGGGGTGAGAAGTTGCTTCCGGCGTTGGTGGATTTGCGCTCCCTTCCGGCCCCTGCTCTCCCGGGGGCAGATTCCTTCCGGAGTCCCGAAGACTTGGGGCGCTCGGCATCTCCGGCCTTGCTAAGGGCTTCGAATGCGGTTCCAACTCTCCACCTCATGACCGCTGCGGAAATCCGCCAGAGCTTCCTGGACTTTTTCAAGGAGAAGGAGCACACCATCGTGCCCTCGGCCTCCCTCCTCCCGCAGTCCCCCGGCCTCCTCTTTACCAATGCCGGCATGAACCAGTTCGTGCCCTACTTCCTGGGCACGGAAAAGGTCCCCTACACCCCGGGGCGGGCGGCCGATACCCAGAAATGCATCCGGGCGGGCGGCAAGCACAACGACCTCGAGGACGTGGGGCAGGATTCCTACCATCACACCTTCTTCGAGATGCTGGGGAACTGGTCATTCGGGGATTATTTCAAGGAGGAGGCCATCGAGTGGGCCTGGGAGCTGGTGGTAAAGCGGTGGGGATTTCCTCCCGAACGCCTTTACGCCTCCGTCTATCGTCCCGGCCCGGGAGACCCGGCCGAGTTCGATCAGGAGGCCTACGATCACTGGAAGGTTCTCTTTGAGAGGGCGGGCTGCGATCCGGACATACACATCGTCGATGGCAACAAGGCCGACAACTTCTGGATGATGGGCGAGACCGGACCCTGCGGACCATGCTCGGAGCTGCATGTCGATCTCACTGCCGCCGGCGATACGAGAGGCTCCCTGGTCAACAGGGACAGTGACGAGTGTATCGAGATCTGGAACCTGGTCTTCATCCAGTTCAACGCCGAGGCGGACGGCAGCTTTCGCGATCTGCCCTCCAGGCACGTCGACACCGGCCTGGGCTTCGAACGCGCCTGCTCGATCATCCAGAACACGAAGGGCTTCACCGACTTCTCGCGCAAGCCGTCCAACTACAACACTGACGTCTTCCGGCCGATCTTCGACATGCTCGAGAAAATGTGCGGGAAGACCTACGTGGATGTTTACCCCCGCCCGGACGCGGAGGACCAGGACGAGGCGGTGAAGACGGCGGTGGCCTTCCGGGTCATCGCCGATCATATCCGCACCCTCAGCTTTTCCATCGCGGACGGTATTCTGCCGGGCAATACCGGACGCAACTACGTCCTGCGACGCATCCTGCGACGGGCGGTGCGATACGGGCGGTCGTTGGGATTTACCGGCGAAAGAGTCTTCCTCCCGGCCCTGGTCGACACCCTGGTGAGTCAGATGGGGGACGTGTTCCCTGAATTGAGGGAGCGGGCGTCAACCATTGTGGAAACCCTGCTGCGTGAGGAGAGCAGCTTCAACGAAACCCTGGACCGGGGTTTGAAGCTCTTCGAGGACGAAGTCTCCACCCTCTCCCAGGGCGCCTTTCCAGGCGACGCGGCGTTCAAGCTCTACGACACCTTCGGGTTCCCGATCGACCTCACCCAGCTCCTCTGCCGCGAACGGGGAATCGCCCTCGGGATCTCCCGCTTCGAGGAACTCATGGAACAGGCCCGGCAACTTGCCCGCGATGCCCAGAAGTCCGCGATCGTTTCGGCCCTCGACATCGCCACCGAGGTAAACACCGAGTTTAACGGCTTTGAGCAGGACAGCTGCGAGGCCACCATCCTCGAGGCGCATGTCGACGGGGACATCCGCTGGTTGCTGACCGATCGCTCCCCCTTCTATGCCGAAATGGGAGGACAGGTCGGAGACACCGGCGCCCTGGTCGCAGGAGAAGCCGAAATCCCGGTGGTCGCCCTGCAGCAGATCGGAGGGGCCCGCGCCCACGGCGTTCCGGAGAGCCAGGCTGGCGATCTCAAGCCCGGCGACAAGATCACCCTCCGGCTCGACGCCGCCCGGCGACGACCCATCGAGGCCCACCACAGCGCCACCCATCTCCTGCACTGGGCGCTCCACGAAGTTGTTTCCGCAGAAGCCGCCCAGCAGGGTTCGCTGGTGGCGGAGGACCGCCTGCGCTTCGACTTTACTTCCAGCGCGGTCACCGCGGAGCAGATTTCCGCCATCGAAGACATGGTGAATGCCCGCATCGAGGCCGGTGAACCGGTGAGCTGGCAGGAAGTTCCCTTCCCCGAGGTGCAGGGCCGGGAGGACATCGTGCAGTTCTTCGGGGACAAGTATGGCGAGCGGGTGCGAGTGGTCCAGATTGGAGGGAGCCCTCAGGCCCTGGATGGCTACTCGATGGAACTCTGCGGAGGAACGCACGTTCGCAACACCGCTGACATCGGCCTCTTCAAGATCCGCAGGGAGGAAGCCATCGCGGCCGGTACCCGGCGTATCGAAGCCGTGTGCGGGCCCGCCGCCGAAGCCTACCTCGCAGAGCTCGCCGAGCGGGAGGCCGAAGAAGAGCGGGCCGCCCTCGCCAAGCTGACCGCTGCCAACGAAGCCCTCGAAGCTCTGGGGGCAGAACCGCTCAGCTCTCCCGAGGGGGCCGACGCCGGACAAATCAAGGCCACTGCCATTGACGCCGAAAAAGCTCTCAAGAAGGCCCAGGTCGCCAACGCCGCCCATCAGGCTGATGCCTTCCTCGCGACCCTCCTCGAAGGCGATTGCCATCCCTCCGCCCTGGTCGAGTCCCTTGAGGGGCCCGCGGCCCTTCTCCAGGAATTGCTCAACGGATTGAAAAAGGCCGGGTTCAACGGCTCTGCCGTTCTCGTGGTCGACGACGGGGACAAACTCCATCTCGGAGCCCTCTGCGGACCGGAGGGACAACAGGCGGGAAACCGCGCCGGGGACCTGATCAAGGCTCTCGCTCCCCTTGTGGGCGGCAAAGGCGGCGGCAAGCCCGACATGGCCCGCGGCGCGGGAACCGACCGCGCAAAGAGGGAGGATCTCCTCGCCGCGGCTCGCGCGGAACTCTGCTAAGCGAGCCCACACTAACGCTCCGGCCCCGCGCGATCTACCGGCTGAGCCTCCCTGAGACCTGCCTGTCCAGAAAAGGTCCTTGGCTTCCGGGATGTCTTCTCTGTTTATAATCAGTAGTTCCATCCCAATTTGCCCTGGGTCATCTCCGCCCGAAAACGCTCTTTTTGAGAACAACCCAGAACCACCTCCTTGGGTCGTTACGGCGCGGCGGTTGTCAAAGGCCTTGAAAATCGGACCAGTCCGGGAAGGATAGACCCCATGAGCGACGATGCAGAAAAAGCAGTTTGGAAAGGGGGCCCCTCCCAAGTCGTTAATCTTCCCACTTTCGCAGCCAGCGCGCTGGTCGCCATGGTTTTCCTGGTGGTCGGACCCCAGTTCCCCGGGATCCAGAATTACATCATGCTGGGGGCCGTCATCCCGGCAATCTGGGCCGGATGGAAATGGCTGGTCGTTCGCTGCCGGCGCTTTGAGATCACGACCGAGCGCCTCAAGCTGATCCAGGGGGTCCTGAACCAGGATATCGATGAAATCGAGCTCTATCGCGTCAAGGATACAAGGGTCCTGCGCCCGCTCTGGCTACGGCTCTTCGGGCTTGGCAACGTCGTTCTGGAAACCTCCGACCGCACCCATCCCAACTCCGTCCTCCCCGCCATCAAGGATGCGATGGAGGTTCGCGAGACGCTCCGGGAACACGTCGAAAATCTCCGCGAGCAGAAGCGGGTGCGTGAAGTTGACTTCGACCAAACCGGCGACAGTGAATTCGGGGACGAACTGAGCTAGGATCCGGCACCTGCCTGCCGCCGAAAAACCGCCGGAAGGTCTTGCACTGACCAATGGAACGGGCATCCTCCCGCCGCCGAATTCCATGATGCGGGGTTAGCTCAGTTGGTAGAGCAACTCGTTTACACCGAGTGGGTCGGCGGTTCGAGTCCGTCACCCCGCACCATCCGGAACAAAGAGGCCGGGCCCTGCAGGTCTTTCCTTGCTCCCCGGGTCTCCCGCGAGGTGCTCCGGCCAATCGGATCTTGCCCTCCGCGAAGATCCTAATGAAATCAGACCGCACCCCCCGCATCTCCAGGCGGTCCGCTTGGCCGGCGCTGTATTCCTGCAAAACAACCGATCTTCCAAACCATGCCGAACCGTCCCCTTAATCTGCTGCTTTTCCTCCCGGTCCTGGCCGCAGTCGCCCTCGCAACCAGCTTCACCCGGGCCGCCAGGCCGAATTTCATCATTATCTTCGCTGACGACCAGGGCTATGGCGACCTGAGTTGTTTCGGATCGAAGACCATCAAGACCCCGAATATCGACCGACTTGCCACCGAGGGTCGGAAATTCACGAGCTTCATGGTGGCATCGCCGGTGTGCACCCCATCACGGGCGGCCCTGCTGACGGCGTGCTACCCAAAACGCGTGGGGATGCACCAGCACGTCCTCTTCCCGGCATCGAAGAAAGGGCTGCACCCGGAGGAGCATACCATTGCCGATCATCTCAAGTCGCAGGGCTATGCCACCGCGTGCTTCGGCAAATGGCATCTGGGACACCACCCGGAAGTGCTCCCGACCTCCAACGGCTTCGACACCTACTTCGGGATTCCCTACTCGAATGACATGAATCACCCGGATAACAAGGGAAAGCCCCGGGGAGGAGCGGAGGGGATGGACCTCCTGTGGAAAGACCCAACCTCGACACTCACGAAGTGGAAGACCCCGTTGTTTGAGGATGAGAAGATCGTCGAGTTGCCCGTCGACCAGCGGACCGTCACCCGGCGCTACACTCAGAAGGCTATCGATTTCGTCAAGGCCCACCGGGACCAGCCGTTCTTCGTTTATCTCCCGCACTCCATGCCTCACATCCCGCTCTATGTCCCGGATGACGTCCGCGATCCCGATCCGAAGAATGCCTACATCAATACCATCGAACACATCGACACCGAGGTGGGCCGCCTTCTCGATGTTCTCAACGGGTTGAAGCTCACGGAGAGTACCTATGTCATCTATACCACGGACAATGGACCCTGGTTGTCGTTCAAGCACCATGGCGGGTCCGCGGGCCCGCTCCGTGACGGCAAGGGAACCACGTTCGAAGGAGGCCAGCGCGTGCCTTGCGTCATGCGCGGCCCGGGCATCCCGGCCGGAACGGTCTGCAACGAACTGACCGGCACGATCGACATCCTGCCTACCATCGCGGCGATTACGAATGCCCCCCTGCCCGCCGGAAAAAAGATCGACGGGCTGGATGTGTCCAGTCTCTGGACGGGCAAGGCCGGGAAGTCGCCCCGCGACGAGTTCCTTCATTACACTTCCCGCGGGGAGGTGGAGGGGATTCGCAAGGGAAACTGGAAGTTGCTCGTGAAAAAACAGCGGACCCGGAGAAACCAGAAAAAGAACGCCCCTACAAATTCCGGCCAGGTTCTTCTCTTTGATCTCGGCAAGGATCTCGGCGAGTTGAACAACGTGGCCGGGCAACACCCGGACATCGTGAAGGACCTTCGTCAGCGCATGGAAGCACTGGACAAGGAGATCACCGCGAATGCCCGCGTTCCGTGGACCAGGGATTGAGCGAAGATCGGGAGAAAATCCGCCGACTTTCTTGCCAGATCCTCCTTGGTCATCCGTAATACTCAGGCACCAGACGAAGCGCTCCATCCCCCCGTCCTCAGGGGCCCACAGTCCGCAGACCCGACACCCCAACCTCCCCGCATCCTTATGAAATCCAGGCTCCTCCCGCTCCTCCCGCTCGTCGCGTTCCTCAGCGCCTCCCACACCCTCCACGCTCAGAACCCGCCCAAGGGGTTTGAGAAAGTCGATCAGGAAATCGTCATTTCTACCCTGCGGGCGGCCATGAAATACGACGTCCGTTCCTTCAGCGTCAAACCGGGCGCCAAGGTCAAACTGACCTTGAGGAATCCAGATGACCTGCCTCACAATCTCATTATCTGTACCCCCGGCAAATCCAAGGGCGGGGACAGGGGAAAGGAAGTCATTGACGCCGTAATCAAGCTGGGAGCCAAGGGCGTGGAAATGAACTGGGAGCCCAAGGGCCACCCTCGCATCCTGCACAGCTCGGGCATGGTGCAGCCAAAGAAGGAATCCGTGATCTGGTTCAAGGCTCCCAAAAAGGAGGGCAACTACCCCTACATCTGCAGCTTCCCCGGCCACTTCGAACTCATGAACGGCATGATGGCGGTCTCCAAGCTGGCCAATCCCGTCACCAACCTGACCTACAGTTTCTACCACGGCAGCTGGGACACGCTCCCCGATTTCTCCAAGCTGGAGCCCAAGAAGACCGGAACCCTCGCCAACGGGCTCTTCGACCTGAGTCCCCGCGACCGGAGTGAGGGGTTCGGGTTCGTCTTCACCGGAGACATCGAATGTCCCAAGAATGGGACCTACTCCTTTGAACTCGCCTCCGATGACGGCTCCCGGCTCTACCTCGATGGCAAGATGGTGGTCAATAACGACGGGATCCATGGCCACAAGGGCGCCAGCGGCAAAGTCAAGCTCACGGCGGGCAGGCACAAGATCGAAGTCCGCTACTTTGAGAAGGGCGGAGAAGAGAGCCTCTATGTCGGCTGGGCAGGACCAGGCGTGAAGAAGCAGTCGCTCTCCCGCGGAGCTCCCGCCGGAGGTGGAGGCGGCGCAACCGGCATTCCGATCGTGGCAGAGGAGGGCGAAGCCGCCATCTACCGCAACTTCATCGCCGATGCCGGGCCCCGCGCCATCGGGGTCGGTTATGACGAGGCGGTGAATCTCACCTTCGATGCCAACAACATGCGACTCGCCCAGATCTGGCAGGGCGACTTCATGGATGGCGCCCGCCACTGGAACGGTCGGGGGCAGGGCTTCCAACCCCCGGCAGGGGAAGCGGTCATCAAGTTGCCGGCAGGTGTCGCCTTCGCCGTCCTCAGCTCCCCGGGCTCCGCCTGGCCCAAGGCCGAACCCCGCACCAAGGACCTGCGCTTCCGGGGCTACCGGTTGGGCAAGCAGCAGCATCCCACCTTCCGGTACGAGCGTGGGAGCGTCTCGATCGAGGACACCCCGGCACCCGTGCCGGGGGACGACGCCAACCACCTGAAACGCACCCTCAAGCTCTCCGGCTCCAAGACCCCGGACAACCTCTACTTCCGAGCCGCTTCCGGCGACATCGCCGCCGTCCGCTGGCCAGGCAAGATCAAGGCCGGGCAAGTGATCGAGGTCGGGGGATTCCTCGTCAATGACGAGCTCATCATCATCGTCACGGGAGGCAAGGCATACATCCAGGGTGACGAGCTGCGCGTGCCGGTGGCATTCAGAAACGGCTCCGCCCAAATCGAGGTCACCTACCAATGGGCCGAGTGAGAACCACCCTCCTAATCAACAGATTTACCAAGGAAAGTTTCCCCATGAAAACGCTGACCACTTCAACCCAACCCAACACCATGCGTGCCTGTTTCACTTCCCTGCTGGCTGTAACCTCCCTCGCCTCTGCCGCCCCCAGCATGGAGGACTTCTACCAGCGCGAGGAAATCCCGCTCCCTGAGGGAGAGGTCATGGAGGGGGCGTCCATCGCCATTATTGACGACAAGAAAGTCGCCCTCGCAACCCGCCGCGGCGACGTCTGGATCTGTGACGGTGCCTTCGGGGACGATCTCAGCAAGGTCACCTGGACCAAGTTCGCCCATGGTCTGCACGAGCCCCTCGGGATGTCCTACAAGGATGGCTGGTTCACCTTCACCCAGCGCCCTGACGTCTCCCGGATGCGGGACAGCAACGGCGACGGGCGGGCAGATTACTTCGAGACCATCGCGGCGCCCTGGGGCATCAGCGGGGACTATCATGAGTATGCCTTCGGAACCCCGCCGGACAAGGAGGGCAACGTCTGGGTGGTCCTCTGCCTGACCGGGTCCTTTAACGCCAATTCTCCCTGGCGCGGCTGGTGCTTCCGCATCACTCCCGACGGCAAATCGATCCCGACCTGCTCCGGGATTCGTTCCCCCGGTGGAATTGGTTTCAACATGGAGGGTGACGTCTTCTACTGTGACAATCAGGGGACCTGGAACGGCTCCTCCTCCCTCAAGCACCTCAAGCCGGGCGGGTTCGTGGGGAATCCCAACGGCAACAAGTTCTGGGAACAGGCCCCCAACATGGGCCCGAAACCCGTTGACCCCAAGAGTGGCTCGCGGATCGAAATCGAGCGCAAGCGGATCCCTCAGCTCATTCCAACCTCAGTCTGGCTGCCTCACGGCAAGCTGGGCCAGTCGCCCACCGGTATCATCCCGGACCAGACCAAGGGTGCTTTCGGCCCCTTCGCCGGACAGGTTCTCGTCGGCGAGCAGACCCACTCGCAGGTGCAGCGGGTCTTCCTGGAGAAGGTCAACGACGTCTACCAGGGCGCGGCCTTCCCCTTTCTCGGGGGCTACCGCTCGGGCATCGTGCCCCTGCGCCTGGCTGATGACGGATCCCTCTTCGTGGGCACCACCAACCGCGGCTGGGGTGCACGCGGCGGACTCCCCTTCAGCTTCGAGCGCACGCGCTGGACCGGGAAGACCCCCTTCGAGATTCATGAAATGCGCATCACAAAGGATGGCTTCGAGTTAACCTTCACCGGGGAGATCGATCCCAAAACCGCGGGGGACAAGGCGAGCTACTCCATGAATTCCTGGACCTACGTCTACCAGAGCGGCTACGGCAGTCCGGAGGTGGACAAGACCAGCCAGGCCATTGAGTCCGTTACGGTGGGGGCCGACAGGAAATCCGTGCGCCTCACGGTGACCAACCGCCAGGCCGGCCACTGCCACCATCTCAAGTCCTCCGGGGTTCGCAGCAAGGCCGGAGGCGAGCTCTGGCACCAGGACGCCTACTATACTATTAACGAGTTTCCGAAGTAGGACGCTTCCCTCATCACATGGAGATCGACTTCGGCACCCTGCGCCCCGCGGATTGTTACAAGGTGCTGGCTTGCCTCGTCACGCCGCGTCCGATCGCCTGGGTCACCACTGTCAATGATGCGGGAGTTGTCAACGCCGCGCCCTTTTCCTTCTTCAACTGCTTCGGCTCCAACCCACCCATCCTGGCTTTCGCGCCCGGCAACAGGGAGCCCGGCCTGCCCAAGGATACCGCCCGCAATATTCGCAACAGCAGGGAATTCGTGGTGAACATCGCGGACGAGGCCCTCGCGGAGCAGATGGTGGCCACCTCCGCCGCCCTCCCCTACGGTGAATCTGAACTGGAGGCCACGGGCCTCTCCGCCGCAGCTTCCACCGCCATCGCGGTGCCTCGTATTGAAGAAGCGCCCGTTGCCTTTGAATGTCGGGAGTGGGCTACCCTTGAAATAGGATCCAACCGCATGGTAGTGGGAACCGTGCATCACGCCCACATCCGCGATGGCCTGCTGGATCCCGAAACGTTGCGTCTCGACCACGACCTTTTCCGCCCCGTGGGGCGGATGGCGGCCCCGGACTGGTATTGTCGAACCGGGGATCAGTACGAAATTGTGAGATCCGAGCAAGCGTCAGCCTGACGATCTCCCCCAGCGTCCATGTCCATGTCCAAAGATCGAGAAGTCTTCATCGAAGTCCGGAACCTGCATCAGCGTTTTGGCAGGCACCGGGTTCTGCGGGGCGTGGACCTCAAGGTTTACCGCGGAGAAACTCTCTGCATCCTCGGAGGTTCGGGTGGCGGCAAGAGCGTTCTCGTCAAACACCTGTGTGGTCTCATGCGCCCCTGGAAGGGCTCCGTCATCGTGGAGGGGGAAGACATCACCAACCTTCCCGAACGTGCACTGAGTGCGGTCCGGCGCAAGGTCAGCATGATGTTCCAGGGCGGAGCCCTCTTCGACTCCTTCACGGTGGAGCAAAACATCGCCTTTCCCCTGCGGGAAGCCGGCCTGCGCGACCAGAAGGAGATCGAGCTCCGGGTCCGCCGGGCCCTGAAGATCGTGCGCATGTCCGGCCAGGAAAAGAAAATGCCCGCTGATCTCTCCGGAGGCATGCGCAAGCGGGTGGCCCTCGCCCGCGCGGTGGTGGAAATGCCCGCCTGTGTGCTTTACGACGAACCGCACGCCGGACTCGATCCCATCACCTCCGATTCCATTGATCATCTCATCAGGGATCTCAGGGCAGACCACAAGGTCACCAACGTCGTCATCACTCACGAACTGCGCAGCGTTTTCCGCATTGCAGACCGGGTCGCCTTCATGAAGGAAGGGGTCATTTACTGGGAGGGCCCTGCCGACGAACTGGCCGCATCCAAGGACCCGGAACTGCTCAATTTTGTGCAGGGACGGTCGGAAACCCTGGGCGGAGGGGATAAGGACACTCCCCGCATTGACACCAGCGGATAGCGGGAGGAACATGTGGCATGGCTATTACGCCCAAACGCATTGAAACTCTCGTGGGGTTTTTCCTCTTCGTGGGGTTGGCTCTGCTGGGTGTTCTCATCATGCAGTTTGGCCGCTTTGCTGACCGTTTCCACGGGGTTTATTCCGTCACTGTTTCCTTCAGCGATGCCTCGGGATTGATCAAGGGCAGCCAGGTCCGCCTGGCCGGCGCAATGGTGGGCCAGGTGGTGAAAGAACCCACGCTCACCTCCGACGGAGGAATCGAGGTCGAAGTGGTCATCCGGAAAGACACCCCCAAGATCGACAGGAACTCCATTTTCCAGATCGGCTCCCTCAGCATTCTCGGCGACAAGGCAATCATGATCACCCCACCGGGCGCCCCGGGAGAAAAGGCGGGCGAATACATCAAGGACGGCGACTTCGTCCAGGGGGCGGAAGCCGGAGGATTGGCGGCCCTGCAAACCGATGCTGAACAAATAGCCTCCGATGCCGCGGTCCTCATCTCGCGCGGCAAGACGACGCTCTCCAAGGTTGACGGCGCCCTGGATGACCTTCGTTCCGTTTCCGCCCAGCTCGCCGAAAGTCTCGAGCGTATCAACACCGGCCTGATCACGGATGAAAACATGGCCAAGTTCACCAACGCGCTCGACAGCCTGGAAGGCGCCGCCGGCAACATTGAGGAGGCCAGCCTGGACATCAAACCGCTCCTCGCCGACGCCCAGAATGCCATCCAGGACTTCGACCAGGCCGCCAAGGCGGCGGAGGGAACGTTTTCCCAGGCGTCCTCCGAGATCAGCAAGCTCGGCCCGGCTCTGCAAAAGGTGCCCCGCACAGTCGAGTCCATCTCGGAAGTGGCGGACGAGGCCAGAGGCGCCCTCAAGAGCGTCAAGAACAGTGAAGGCCTCCTCGGTTCCCTCGCTTACGACCGCGACATGAAGGGCGACGCGCAGACCTTCATGCGCAACCTCCGTCACTATGGCATCCTGCGCTACAAGGATGCCGAGACCGTGGACGAGCGCGATCCGCGCAACCGCTTCCGCGGGCGGCGGAGGTAGCGTTGCCAGACGACCACGGCTCCAGGCGCAGCCTATGGACAAACCTGCCGGGGGCGGGCCAGACCGTGTTTTCCCGGCCCGAGGGCGAGCAGGATTCCTTCCGCTTTCTGCAGGGTTTCCTCGTATTCCATCTCCGGATCGGAGTCAGCCACGATTCCCGCGCCCACCCCATAGGTCAGCTGTGAACCCTCCCGGTCCAGGGTCCGAATTGCGATGTTGAACTGGCTCTCCCCGTTGAACCCGAGATAGCCGATTGCCCCGGTGTAAAGCCCACGCGGCACCGTCTCCAGTTCTGCAATCACTTCCATCGCCCTCTTCTTGGGTGCGCCCGTGATGCTTCCGCCCGGGAAACAGGCCTGCAGGACATCGAGCTGATCGGCCCCTTTCCGGAGCTGGCCAGTCACGGTGGAGGCCAGATGATGCACCTGTTCAAGGCGTTCGTGCTTGAGCATCTCAGTCACCTTGACGCTCCCAAATTCGCACACCCGGCCCAGGTCATTGCGTTCAAGGTCCGTGATCATGACCAGCTCCGCAATCTCCTTCTCCGAGGTCTGCAGCTCATAGGCTGACCGGCTGTCCAGCTCCGGATCTGCAAAGCGCGGCCGCGTTCCCTTGATGGGACGGGTCTCTATCGAGCGCCCATGCATGCGCAGAAAGGTCTCCGGCGAAGAGGAAAGAATCTCGCGTTCCCTGTGCTGCAGATAGGCTGCCATTGGTGCTGGGGAGACGGAGCGCAACCGATCATAGAGGGCAAAAAGCGGCACCCGCGAGGGCAGGGTGGCGTGGAATTGCTGGGAGAGGTTCACCTGGTAGATGTCGCCACTCGCAATATAGTCCTGCGCAACCCGGACCCGTGCCAGAAACTCCTCCCGAGTAAAGTTGCTCGCCCATTCTGCGGAAATTTCCCCCCCTGGCGGCGGAGTGGGCTGGAGATCGTCGCAAAGCGAGCCGACCTCGAACCATTGCCCGGTAGCATGGCTGAAAACGAGGAGATCGTTGTAGAGCCCGAAGCGAAATTCGCCCTGATAAGTGATCCACCCGCACGCTGCTCCGAGGGGAAATCCGCAGTCGGGACGATTTACTGCACGCGCGCGAAGTTCCTCCCGCAACTCACCGAGGTTGTCGGTCGTGCCCACGAGCTCCCGGGTCGGCCGTGCCGCAATGATGGAAAGCGCCTGAGCACATGTATGATTGCCCGCACTGTCGAAGAAGGCCAGCCCGGGCAAATGGCGTAGTGCGGCAGCCACCTCGGCAGGGCCGAGGGCAAGATCGACGGGCCGGAATCCCGGCACTGGACGAAAACTGCGCGGCAAGACGCAGGAGTGATACTGTGGATCGCGGCCCCTTGCAAACCCCCCCGCGATGAGGTGTTCGTTTCTCCTCAGTAGGCCGCCGGATCCCTTAAAACAGGGCAACTGGGACCAAAAACCTCCCGAAGGGCGCCATTGACGGCCTACTGGTCCCCCGCTAGGTTCCCGGTCCCGTGTCGTCCCATGCCCCTCTATCCCAGGTCCGGCTCGGCACCTTTCGCGCAGCCTGCTGGATGCTCGCCGTAGTGGCGTTCGTCGAATTGGTGGCGGTAGGTGTCGCCCTGGCCCTGCGCACCACCCCCGGAGATTCTCCGGCCGTGGTGGAACGAGTCGTCACGGAATACGTGCCCATAACCCTGCCCGCAGGGGAACCCGAGTCGACTGTGCCTGTGCCCACGCCGACACCCTCTCTCCCCATCCCAGAGGCCTTCACCAATGCCGAGGAACTGCTGAGCAGGCCGGTGGGCCGTCTGGGAACAACCCCCACTCTCAAGGCTCCCTTCATCGACGACCCTGAAGTGGAGCGCCTGGTCCAGGAAGCCCGCGAAGCACGGGTGAAGGACGACATCGGTGCAGCTGTCCTCAAGTTGGAAGCCGCCGAGGAAAAGGCCCCCGCCGAGCCAAATGTCCTCTACCAGTTCGCCGAGGTCTTCGGAGCGGTGGGCCACTACGAGAAAGCCGCCGACTATTATCAGAAGGTCTTCAACCTCGGGCCCGTCAAGGCCGGGGCTCTCTACGAACTGGCTTCCCACAAGTTGAGCGTCGGCTTCGAGCAGGCCCAGAAGATGGAAGGCAAGATGACCCTTGGACGAATCCGCCGCTTTAATGATACGGGCGGTAACGGCGAGCGCATCGTTCTCAGGATTCCCGTCCTCGCGGCACCGGGCCAGGAGATCGACAATAACAAGCTCTCTATCGAGGTCACCTTCTACGACAAGCGCAACGGCAAAATCCACCAGGCGACTTCCGACAGCGAGCTCAGCCACAAGTGGCTCACCGCGCCGCTCAACTGGAACGACACCGGCGAAGAGCTCCTGCAGTATAGCTACGTTATCCCGCCCGGTGACAATCGCGATATCCACCTCCTTGGAGAGCGCAAGCACTTCGGCCAGGAAGTAGAGCTGTTCTACAATGGGGAGTTGCTTGACCATCAGGCCTGGCCCCGCACCCTCGCGAAACAGCGCAATGTGCAGGAAGTAAGCCCGCTCTTTATTCCGGCTGAGTTTCTCCCCGAGAAATTCAACGAAGCTAATCCGCTCCTCCCTCCCCTGCCCCGTTAAAAGACCTGTGAGAAGGTCTTTCATTCCTCATTTCCTTAATTCCCGCGGGTTGCTTGCGACCGCGGCACCCCGAATCTAAAAACCCGCGAAGCATGTCCGAAGCGGAACAGCAATGGTACTTCATCAGCGTGGTCAATCAGGAGCAATACGGCCCCTACACCGCTGACCAGTTGGAGAGATTCGCTACCAGCGGATCGATCACGAGGGAAACCATGATATGGACTGAGATCCTGGAGGACCAATGGATCCCGGCGGTCAACGTGGAAGGGCTCTTTCCGGGCGAAGCTGAGCCGGTCCAACCGGTCCAACCGGTTCAACCGGTCCAGCCGGTTCAGCCGGTCCAGCCGGTCCAGCCGGTCCAACAGGTCCAGCCGGTCCAACCGGTCCAACAGGTCCAACAGGTCCAACAGGTCCAACAGATTCACCCAGCCCGTCCCCAGCTTCTCACCGGTCTCGCGGCACAAACTGCGCATCCGTTGGGAACTGCTCCGGTGCAGGCTCCTCAGTTACAATCACAACCGCTGCAAGCCCAGCCCCTGCAAGCCCAGCCCCTGCAGGCCGCTCCGGTTCAACCAGTCGCCGCCCCTGCACCCCGGCCCGCCGCCCCACTCCAACCGGCCGCCCCTGCTCCCCAGCAGCGAGCCGCCCCGGGCATGATCCCCTCTACCATGGCGGGCACAGCCGGGGGCCTCGCCCAGGTCGCCACTCCCGCCGCAGCCCCCGGGCTCATCATTCCTCCCGGGGAACTCTTCCCCCCTCCCGCACCCACCAAGGCCAGCCTCGGCCTCTTGCTGACCCCCCTGATCAGCGCCCCTGTGCTGGCCCTGCTGGCCCTGCTTCTCAAGAAGGGGTTTTTCCTCATCTTTCCGGCCGGCGCGCTGCTGATTTGGGCTTCGGTGCTGATCTACATCTACCTCTATCGCGCGTGGCGCCTTCTTCAGCCCGGAAACGTCCGAACCACACCAGGCAAGGCGATCGGCTTCATTTTCATTCCCTTCTTCAGCGTTTACTGGTTTTTTGTCCTCTTTGTCGGGTTGGCCAATGACTGGAACCGGGTGATGGCAGCCCATCCGAATCTGCAGCAAGGGCCCAGGCTGAACAGCGGGCTGGCCCTCGCCTTTTGCATAGGAAGTTTCTTCGGGATTGGCGCCTTCCTGATTTTCCCCCTCATGGCGGACATCTGCAAGGGGGTCACCTGGATGGGCCGCCTGCACCTGATGCCCAAGGACGGCGGACCCGGGGGAACCGCGGCCCAGGCCGGGGGCGCCCTCCGGTTGTACTAGGGATGTTTCAGACGGAGTCGGAGCCCTATTGCACCCTGTAATGTCCCGTGAGTGGGTAGGTGAAAAGCAGGTTCTCCTCCCGTGTTCCACGTCCGATGTTGTGGATCACCAGGGGAATCCCCCGGGAACTCCGGCGGTCACTCACAATCATGATGTGGGGCAGATTCGGCGGTACGGTGCAGGTCACCAGGTCGCCGGGGTGATAATCTCCGGCCTTCTTCGTCACCGGCACCGCGCAGCCCTTCCGCGTTAAATAAGTTCTCAGGTTGGGAACGCGACGGTGATCAATGTTCCGGTCGGTTCTGCGAAGACCCCAGATCTTCGGATACTTTGCAAAGTTGGATTTCATGTCCTCGTGTACCAGCTTTTGCAGGTCCATCTTCTTCCCTTCGCGCAGCGCACGGATCACCACGTCACTGCACACGCCCTTCGCCCTGGGGAGATCTCCGCCCGGATAAGACAGGGCCACGTAGGCCGGGTCATAGGTGACCGTGACCCCAACCTGGTTCCGCGCCGCCTCCACAATTGAATTGATGGGCCCGCTTGTGCCATCCGGTCCATCGGCCCGGCTCTCTCCACAGGAAAGCATCCCCGGGAGCAGGAGCATGAGGACGATCCCGGCGAGTTTTCCGGGACTTAAGGGTGTGCCTTGCACCAGCATGAGCATTGTCGTGACCCAACGTTGTCGCACCTCAAGGTGGGTTGCAACTCCGGAGGCAGCACCCTAGAAATGGTGAATAGCACCAATCGTTAATCCCTTTTCCAGCTCGCTGTTGTCATTCAGGGGGAAACGGTATCCCAGTCGCAGGTCCATGCCCTCAATGACCCCCAAAGACAATCCGACCAAACCCTCGAGCTCATAAACTCCTTCCTCGGCGGGATCTCCCTCAACCACTGCGGTGCCGCTCAATTCGGCCATCATGGTCAGAATCCCTCCGTGGCGTTCATGCCCGTGGCCATGGTCATCTCCCCCGTGTGCCTCATCCCAGACCCGCAGGGACTTGGCAACTCCGAGCGCAAAGAAAAACTCTTTCTCCCCCGAGTCAGGCGCGAATTCCAACCCGGCTTGACTGGAGAAGGTCCACCAGTTGCCAAGATCGCACCAGGTGTTGATGAAAGGTGCAAAGTGCCAGTGCTCCCCCGCCCCGACACTGCTGCTTCCAGTTGGCGCCACCACTTCTAGGTTCGCAGCTACCACCCAGGGGCCCCCGTCTGCGACAACAACCCGGGGCACAACGGCAAGGTCTCCAAGCCCGCTTGACTTGCTTCCCGTATCGGGATCACTGATGACGTAGGGCTGTTCAATGATAAAGCCGACCCGGTTGTTGAGGGCCCATTCCAGTTCCAGTTCAAATTCATGCTCCGACTCCTCCGCAAAAGTGAGATCGGAATAATCCACGATGAGATCCCGGCAGAGAAATGCGGGCTCGAGGCCGAAGTGGTGCTCCAACGGTGTCCCATTGCGGAAGTGAGCGTGCTCCCAGGGCTCACCCCAGTGGCCCGACGGCCCGGCCGAATCAGAGGTCAGGTGCGTGTGATCCTGCTCCTCCCCGGCAAAGGAGATGGCGGCAAGTGCTGCGATAACGATGGGGAGCTGGGACAGGTGAATGCTCATAATGAAAAACCGTTTGCCAGCCCTCCCCGCTTAATGCAAGTAATTTGCATTAATAGCGCTAATTCTTTGTTTTTGCTCACCTGCCCTGAGGACTTGGAGCTCTTCCCTATCCCGGATTTCCCTCTTGCAGGAACGGTTCCAGCAGATTGCGCACATGTTTCATGGCGGGAATCTCAAGATAGGTCCTGGCGAGCCGTGAAGTTTCCTCCGCTCCTAATTCATGGAGCGCACGCAGCATGACGTATACGTGATAAGCGTCCCCTTCTTCCACCGCCTTGGGCTCGGGCAGGGCCTTGGCAATGAGTGGAACGGAGTCCTGATAGGAAAAACGCGCCATGGCCCCGGCCACTTCCGCACGAACCCGCAGTTCGCGATCAAGATAGGGAATAATCTGCTGAGCCACGGTGGCATCCCCGATCCGCCCCAGCGCCTCGATCAAACGCACCGGGTGGACGTAGCCGGGCTGCTGGAGCAATGCCACGAGGTGTGGGACGGCTGGTTTGGCGGCGGAGCCGAGGTCGTAAAGAATGAGCACCGCATCATCGAGACGATCCCCCGGGATCGCGTTTTCCAGGAGCGCCACCAGTTCCGCCACCGCCTGCTCCCCGAGCTTGGGCAACACCCGCCGCACGCGGCTCCGGTAGGTCCCGTGTGCCCCCTCGGGCGAGGTGCGTTCCAGAAGATAAGAACAGAACACGATCGCCTTCTCCTGGGGATGCGGAATCTTCTGGGCCCGCTCCCACACCTCGCGATCAGCGAGGCCATTGCCAACCGCCAGACGCAACGCCTCCTCGGTCTGGTGTTTCCGGGAGGGCAGGAGAATATGAGGGCCTGGATTCTTCCTTTGCTCGTAGCGGTAGCACTTACCTTGCTCGATCCAGATCAGTCCCGAGCTTCCCACCCCTGTGGCAGCGATCGCGCGCCACCCATCACTTTTTTCCTCCAGAAAGCACAGCAGGCGCTGCGACTTGAGCCTCCTCCCCTGCTCCCGGTCCGAACCATCCGCCCGGGTCCCTATCATCCTGTCGTGTTTGTCCAGGCCGGCGATGGTGATAACGCTCCCGACCTTTCGCCCGTCGGAGGGCGAGAGGATCCATTCCCGGACCGCGACCCGGTTGGCTCCCACCCGCTCCCCCACCACGATGGCACCGGCCTCTGCACACATCTGGTGTGGGGACCATGTGGGCAGGAATTCGGCCCACACGGAAATCACGCTCAGGGCAAGGCAGGACAGGATGCGGATCATGAGGCCAGTTTGATTGAAGGGGTGATTTCCTCGTACTCATCCCGTGGTTCCAAGGAAAAATGAGGATACGCCAGCAGCCACAGTCCGGGATTGGCTCCGGCCAAATTTCTGCATCTCTCCGCAAGAGAACAGGGCCCTGTTTCCCGCTCAGACCAGCATGAGAGCGGGCTTCTCGATGAATTTCCTTACCTGGGCCAGGAACTCGGCTCCAACCGCTCCGTCCACCACCCGGTGGTCGCATGAGAGCCCGAGATCGAGACGCAGCCCGGGAACGATTTCGCTCCCATCCACCACAGGTTTCTCCACGATGCTGCTCACTGAGATAATAGCCGCCTGCGGCGGATTGATGATGGCGTCAAATGCCTCGATCCCATAAGGCCCCAGATTGGAAACGGTGATTGTCCCGCCATCGAATTCGTTGGGCAGAAGCTTCCCCTCCCGGGCCCGGGCCGCCAGATCCTTCACTTCGCGCGAAATCTGCAGAAGGGACTTGGCTGCAGCATTCCTTACCACGGGAGTAACCAGGCCATCCTCCACTGCCACCGCCACGGCGACCCCGATCTCGCCGAACTGCAAAATGTGGTCGCCCTGGAAGGTGGCATTCACACTGGGCACGGCCTGCAGCGCACCAATGACGGCCTTGAGGATAAGATCATTCACGGTGTACTTGTTTCCGTGCGTGGCCTCCGCCTGAAGGTTGACCTGCCGCCGGATCTCCATCAGGGGCGCGGCATCTGCCTCAGTGTGCAGGTAGAAGTGTGGGATGGTGGTCTTGGACGCAAGAAGCCGTTCCGCGGTGATGCGGCGAAGGCTGGAGAGCTCAATTCGTTGATCCCCGGCGCCCAGAGAATGGGCGGGTTCCGGGGTTGGCGCAGGAACTGGTGGAGCGGCCCCGGCGGACTTCGCCGTGGATCCCGCAGAGTCCGCTTTGCCCATGGCTCCTACCACGTCCTTCCTGACGATCCGGCCCCCGGGGCCTGAACCCCTCAGGCCAGCTAGATCGACTCCGTTGGTTTCCGCCATCTTGCGGGCAAGTGGGGAGGCCTTGATACGTCCGAAGGTGGCCGGTCGTGTGACCGGCGACGAAGCGGGTTCCGGGGTGGGCTCGGGGGCTGGTTCGGGGGTGGGCTCGGGAACCTGCACTTCGATCGCCACCGGCTCAAGATTGGCATCCGTGGCAATCTGAGGAGTCGACGCAGGCGCCTCAGCCGGGGTCTCTTCTTCAGGTGCGCTAACGGGGGCCGGAGCCGCTTCCCCCTCATCCCGCAGGATGGCAAGGGTGGCACCGACTGCAGCCTTGCCCCCCTCCTCAATCAGAATTTCGGAGAGAATCCCCTCGTCGAACGCTTCCATCGCCATGGTGGCCTTGTCCGTTTCGATCTCTGCTATCTCATCACCGATCTCCACCTCATCCCCGAGGTTCTTGAGCCAGCGCACCACCGTGCCTTCGGTCATGGTGTCCGAGAGCTTGGGCATTTCGATATACGTTGCCATGGGTCGAAGGGTGCGCAGAGAGTTGGGGCCAAAGGCCAGTTCCGGTCAATACCGTGGCATCAGAGTTCTTCAAGATCAACGCGAGAAAGCCGGCCGCTGCTCCAGCAAAAGCAACGGGCTCTCCAGTGAAGGAGAGCCCGCGGAAAATCAGTTCCGATTGAGCGCTTAGTTCTCTTCGGGAGCAAGCTCCTTCATCGTCGGGATGAGCCCGATGTGAGGCTCCCCGCTGGCTCCCTGCGCGGTCGCGCGGCGCAACACCTGGCTGCTCACGATGCCGCAACACTCCGAATCAGCACAATACCATGACCCGCAGGAACTGCATCTGACCGCCTTGCGCACGGTTTTTACAACAGGGCGGCGCACCTTGACAGTGCCTCCTTTTCCGCCCTTGGGACCGGGATCGGCAAACACTTCTTCTTCAATCCACTCGACCTCCTCTATTTCGACATACTTTTTCGAGCAACCGTTACAGCTGCAGGAGGAGAAGATCAGGGGCAAAAACAGAATCGCCGGGATGAAAGCCAGTTTTTTCATAGACCGAGGAATGCTAGATTTGCACGACCACGATGCAACTAGATTTTCCGATCCCTTGCCCGGCTCTCAGGCTGGACGTTGATTATTGGGAAAATTAAAGGGCCCCCCTGTGAATAGGGCCTGTGGGCAAGTTTGAGGCCCGATCAGGCGATTGTGAGCACCTGTTCGACCACTCGGCGGGCATTCGGGAGCTGCTCGTCTTCGATATGCGGTGAGTAAATGGAGGGGGCGTCCATACTACACACCCGTTTCACAGGAGCATCGAGATGATCAAAGGCGTGCTCCTGGATGAGGGCCGCGATCTGGGAGGACACGCCATTAAAGGGTTTCGACTCATCTACCAGAACCGCGCGGTTGGTCTTGACCACGGAGTTGATGATGGCGTCCTGATCGAGTGGACGAATGGAGCGCAGGTCGAGGACTTCCGCCGAGATGCCGTGATCGCGGGCGAGAGTACCGGCCGCCTCCAGAGCGTGCAATACCGAGCGACCATGGGCGATGAGAGTGATATCGGAGCCCTCTCGTTTGATGTCGGCCCGGCCCAGGGGGACGAGATGCTCCCCCTCCGCAGGGTCGGGAACGGGACCCGGGTTGCCATAGAGTTTCGTATTCTCCATCACGAAGACCGGATCGTTGTCGCGAATGGCTGCCTTCATCAGGCCCTTGGCATCGGCCGGGGTGGCTGGGGCACAGACCTTGAGCCCTGGAAAGGCTGCAAAAAGGCCCTCGGGACAATGGGAGTGGGTGGCACCCACGTTGGTGCCACCGTTCGCCGGACCGCGGACAACGATGGGAACATTTATCAATCCTCCCGCCATGTAGCGCATGCAGCCCGCGTTGTTCACGAGTTGATCAAAGGCCACCGAATGAAAGGACCAGAACATGAGCTCCATTACAGGGCGCACACCCAGCATGGAGGCGCCCACGCCCATTCCGATGAAGCCCGCCTCCGAAATCGGCGTATCGACCACCCGCTTGTTTCCCCATTTGTCCCACAGTCCTTCGGTCACCTTGTAAGCACCATTATACTGGGCCACTTCCTCACCCATGATCACGACGTTTTCGTCGCGGGCAAGCTCTTCATCGAGAGCTTCGCACAGAGCATGGCGATAAAGTAATTCTCTCATTGTTGGCGAGCCCCTTTAATCGTTGAAGAAGTGGCGCCCGGTATTGCCGGCTTCCGAATCCTCGTCCACCTCACAGTATACGTCCTGCAGGATTTCCTCCACGGTCGGCGCCGGTGAGTTTTCAGCAAACTTGATGGCCGCCACGGTTTCCCCGGTGGCCTCCTTCTCATGGACCCTGGCCTCCTCCGCGGTCATGAGGCCTTCTTCGATCAGTCGGCGCTCCCAGAGGCGAATAGGATCATGATAAGTCTTATAGCGTTCGATCTCTTCGGGGGTGCGGTACTTGTTAGCATTGGCATCTGCTACTGAGTGACCATAATAACGATACGTCTGGATTTCCAGAAGGCTTGGCCGGTGTTCCTTGCGAGCCCGTTCCATCGCGATGTGAGTCTTGGCACGAACCTCGTAGAGATCCTCCCCGTTAATGAGGTCCCAAGCCATGTTGTAGGCCTCCGCCCGTTGGGCCAGACAGTCCCGGTAGGCGCTTGAGCGCATCTGGGAGGTCCCCATCGAATACCCGTTGTTCTCGATAATGTAGACCACTGGAATCTCGAAGAGGGAGGCCAGGTTGAGTGCCTCGTGGAAGGCTCCCTGGTTGATGGCGCCATCGCCCAGGAAGCAGAGGGCACATCCTGGAAGATCCTTGTATTTCAACCCATAACCCAGCCCGAGGCCGAGTGGGGTCTGCCCCCCCACAATGCCGTGGCCACCCCAGAAATTCTTGTCGGGAGCAAAGAAGTGCATCGATCCCCCCTTTCCCTTTGAACACCCGGTGGCCTTGCCAAAAAGCTCCGCCATGCACTCTTCCATGCTCATCCCAACAGCAAGGGCGTGCCCGTGATCGCGATAAGCGGTGATTATGTGATCGTGGTCCCCCATCAGGGAAACAGTTCCTACCGCCACCGATTCCTGGCCGATATACAGGTGGAGAAACCCCCCCATCCTGTTCTTCTGGTATTGCCCGAGGGCAAGGTGCTCAAAGCGACGAATCCGCACCATGGAGCGGTAATAATCGATCTTGTCCTGTGCGCTCAGGTCACGGTTAACAGGCGAGCTGGAGAAATCCATCACCGCATAGGGGTGCTCACCGGAGGGGTCCTGCATGATGGAGACTTCTGGGCGTGCATACCCGGCGGACTCACAACGGGCAAGAGTTAAGGTCTGATGATGAGGCTTTCCCCGTCTCAGCGTCGCACACGAACCGTAGCAAGAGCGGTGGCTTCAGCCGGGGCACTCCCCCACTTCCGCTGGCCAAGAAGGAAGAGCCCGCTGAACAGTATGTTGGCGGCGAGCGAGCCCCTCAGGAAAACCCAGGCCGGAGGAAGGCCCGGCACTCCCACGGTCTGCGCCTGCACGAAGCCGGCCCACGTCTTGGAGTATTGGGGGAGAAGAAGCCAGGATCCGGTGTTGGTCACCGCGTAAAAGAGGATTGCTGCTCCAATTGAGCCGCCCATCATCGCCAGCCAGTTTTTCCTGCGGAGGGAGTATCCCGCTCCGGCCGCTATTGCAAAACCACCGAGTGCGATCGCGATATGGAGATCCCAGCCGTATCCCTGAATGAGATTGGTCAGAGGATAGGAAAGCATCCAAGCGGCAAGGGGCACCCAGAGCCAGCGAACTCCCATACACGCTGCCACGCAGAAAAACACTGCCGGTAATGGACTGAACCCGGGTAGGACTTCCTGCCATTTAGCCCCTACAAGGCTGAAGAGGACAAGGAGAGCAACCAGAACAACGGGTGGTAGCGCGCGCTTCACGGATCCCTGCTACACCCGAAAAAGTATTAGTGCACGGAAAAACCCGCCAATATTATGAGGAAGATCAAATATTGCCATGATTCAGGATCCGGAGGTAAACCCCAAAGGTCCTGTCAGAGACGAGATTCGGTCGGGGAATCCGGACCTTGATTGACACCGAATCTGGCACATGGGGGCACGGACTTATTGGCAGAGGTTATGAAGTGGGTCTCTTAAAATCAGTCCTTAATTCTTCTTCTTATAGTCGAGAACAAGTCGGCAGTTTGTGCGTTTCCCGCTTTTTTTTACGGTGTTCCACGGTGCGAAAAGGAGGCGAACAAAGGTGTGCCGCAAGCTCATCTTGATCAGAGATTGTTATTTGTTCCGGGAATGATCAGCCCATTCGCATCCTTCCCGCAGGTTTTTGGCATGTTTTCCACGATCCTTGCGAGGAGAAGGCGTGGGCGCTAGAGCTTGTTTGTGAACGACAGCGAATACATGCGCCGGGCACTGGAGTTGGCAGAGTCTGGGGTGGGACTAACCAGTCCGAATCCGCCGGTTGGAGCGGTGATTGTCAAAGGCGGGGAGGAATTGGGTGTTGGCTGGCATCGAGCGGCGGGGCAGCCGCATGCCGAGGTAGAAGCTCTTAAGGATGCGGTGGCCCGGCACGGGATGGATGCCGCCCGGGGCGCAACCGTTTATGTCACCCTTGAGCCGTGTTGCACCCAGGGCCGGACCGGCCCCTGTACTACGGCGCTGGTCCAGGCGGGAGTCAGGCGGGTTGTCATTGGCGCGAGTGATCCCAATCCGGCTCACGGGGGAAAAGCGGCAGGGATTTTGTCCAAGGGGGGAATCGAGGTGGTGGAAGGCATAGAAGAGGCGGGTTCCGAAGAACTGATTCGGGCATTTGCCAAGGTCCAGCGGACTGGCTTGCCGTGGGTCATCATCAAAAGCGCATTGAGCCTGGACGGAAGAATAACGAGAACCAAGGGCGAGGGGCAGTGGCTAAGCGGACCTGGTTCACGCGCGGAAGTGCAGGATCTCAGAGGAGAAGTGGACGCCATCCTGAGCAGTGGAGAAACCGTTCGGGCCGACAATCCGCGGTTTACGCTACGGGGTGATCAGAAGAAGGAGGGCAAAAGGCAACCCTGGCGGGTTATCTTGACATCAAGCGAACTGGGATTGCCTCGCGAGGCCGAGATCTTTACCGATGCCTTTGCGGATCAAACCCTTGTTTACAAGGGGCAACGCATCGAGTGCGTCCTCCGTGAACTCGTGTCCGATCATGGCGTTGTGAGCGTCCTGGTCGAGGCGGGTGGTCGCTTGGTGGGCCGCTTGCTTGATGAAGGTTGGGCCGACGAAGTCGTTTTTTATCTCGCACCCCTTCTGACGGGAGGACCGATTCCGGCGAGTGGCGGGGAAGGCGTGGCCGAGTTAAGGCAACGGGTTCATCTTGACCACCTGCGGTTCCGGCAGATTGAGAATGATGTGCGACTTCGTGCCATCCTTGCGGGAACCAGTGGTGAATTAGAGCGCTAGGATACGGCAGGCACTCGCTCTGGTGATCTTCTGGCCGTCCCTCCTGCCCCTCCTTGCTACTATAAACCTAGTATTAACAGGAGGCGGGCGGGGACGGCAGGATCGACAGCCAGATTGCGCGGGACCAAGAATGAGATGTTGCCGTGCAGGGTCTGGGGGAAGGGGGCCTGAATCCTGGAAAGAGCACGGCGGGGAGCCGCGGACAAAATGATATGGCTCGCTAGGAGGCGGCGGTGCGGTCGCCCTTCTCAAGCCAAATCGAAAGGACCGCGATGTCGGCCGGAGTGATGCCGCTGATGCGCGTGGCCTGACCGAGGGTCTGCGGACGAATTTCGCTGAGGCGCTGTTGCGCTTCTCGCTTCAGGCCTGCAAGAGACCGGTAGTCAGTATCATGGGGCAGAGGACGGGCTTCCTGGCGGGCCATGCGGTCGATCTGCTGGCGCTGGCGCAGGATGTGTCCTTCGTATTTGAAGTCGGTTTCAATGAGGGGCCAGAGTTCCACGGGGAACCGTTGCTGGAGCGAGGCGGGGAGATCCTGCCAGCGATTGTCCTCACGGCGGAACCAGTGATCGAGCTTGAGACCGTCGTGGGTGGTCTCGCGCACGAAACGCGTGGCCTCGTCCAGGACTTGGAGCTTTGCCTCGGTCTGCTCATTGCGCCGGGCACAGGACAACCCGAAGGACTGGGCAAGGGGGCTGAGGCGCTGATCGGCGTTGTCCTGCCGGAGGAGAAGACGGTATTCGGCGCGACTGGTGAACATGCGGTAGGGCTCCGTGCAGCCTTTGGTGACGAGATCATCGATCATGACGCCGAGGTAGGCCTGGTCACGGGAGAGGACGAGGGGTTGGTTGCCGAGAACCTTGAGGGCGGCGTTGGCGCCGGCGAGGAGGCCCTGGCCGGCGGCCTCTTCATAACCCGAGGTGCCATTGACCTGGCCGGCAAAGTAGAGACCCTCAACCCGCTTTGTTTCGAGGGTGGGGGTGAGTTGAGTGGGTGGGCAATAGTCGTATTCCACCGCGTAGCCCGGGCGGAGGATTTCGGCGTGCTTTAACCCATCGATGGTGCGGATAAAAGAGAGCTGGGTCTGGTAAGGGAGAGAGGTCGATACGCCGTTGACATAGTATTCCCGGGTGTGGCGACCCTCAGGTTCAAGAAAGATCTGATGTCTGTCCTTGTCAGGGAACTTGACAACCTTGTCCTCAATGGAAGGGCAGTAACGGGGGCCAATTCCTTCGATGACTCCCGAGTAGAGGGGACTTTGATCGAGGTTTTCGTGGATCTGAAGGTGGGTGTCCGGGTTGGTCCAGGTGATCCAGCAGGGAAGCTGTTCCACGTGGAACCCTTCACCGTTCCAAGAATTCAAGGTGAAAAGATCGTCCGGGGACTTCGAGATGGTATGAGCCAGGAAACTGAAAAGGGGAGGGGGAGAATCACCGTCCTGTCGCTCACACCGGGTCAGATCAAGGGAGCGGCCATTAATCCGGCAGGGTGTTCCTGTCTTGAAGCGTTCTACCTCGAAGCCCAGCTCCCGGAGGGAGTCGCTGATGGTGGTGATGGGATCGCCCATGCGACCACCCTGCTCATGCTGTTGACCGATGTGCATCAGTCCCCGCATGAAGGTCCCGGCACTTAAAACGACGGCACGGCTGCTGAGCTCAAGATCCAGGTTGGTTTGAACGCCCTTGGCCCTAGAGCCAGAAACGAGGAGGCGAACCGCGTTGCCTTGGTGGATGTCAATGCCGGAGGCAGACTCGAGGAGGTGCTTCATGCGCAGTTGATAGGCCTTCTTGTCGCACTGGGCGCGAGGGGCTCGCACGCTGGGACCTTTCCGGGCATTGAGAAGGCGCCATTGAACAGCGGTGGCGTCGGTGTTGAGACCCATGGCCCCGCCCAGGGCATCGATTTCACGAACCATGTGCCCCTTCCCAAGACCCCCGATTGCAGGGTTACAACTCATCTGGCCGATCGTATCGAGGTTCTGGGTCAGAACCGCGACCTGGCACCCCAGACGAGCGGCGGCGAAGGCGGCTTCCAGGCCAGCGTGTCCTGCGCCAATGACCAGGACATCGTATTCTTTGGGATAGCGGAACATGGAGTCCTCGGAGAGTTTCAGAGGCTAACATTTGGAGGTCGAAACTCAAGGGCCGGGGCAGAGAGGAAATTCTTCGTGCAGCCTGATCACTTCCCCTCAAGGAAACTGTTCCACGTGGAACGGCATCCGTGAATGGGAGATGCGGAGAGGGGGTTTCGGGACCACGATCCCGCCTCGCAGCCCTTTTCGGGGAAAGGAAACTGTTGATTAAGGCCCCAGGAAGAGCGAGAGGTTGAGGCAATGACGTCGCGAAAGGGGACCTCCCCAAGGGAGGGACGGGAGTAGGCAGGGCAAGGGAAACGCGGGGAGCGGAATTCGAACTCGAGTTGACGGGATGGGAACCTGGCGCGGCCGCCCCCTGGAGGCCATAACATGTTGAGAATAGGGAGGTTATGGCGCCCCCAGGAAAAGTGGCAGGTCTTGCGGGAGGACCGGCAGGGACGGCTCTGGAAGGCGACAGCAGCGATCCGGAGAGTCTTCCGGCCGGCACGCCAGGGAAACACTCCGGGATCTAACAGTTTCTTCTAACAGCGACTAACAGCAGGATCCGGGTCTCGTCATTTTCAGGGACGGTTAGCAATTGCCCGGAACGATTGTGGAGGGACGAGAAAGAGGGGGAAGATCTCGGGCCGCAGGTTCAGGCCCGGGAAGGAGAGGACGGTTTTTCTCTGGTGGTTACTCGCGGGAATCCATTGGGTGGGGGCAACTCCGAAATGAAAACGAATCGCAGGGGTGCGGGAATGGAAGATGGCCCGAAGTCGCGAAGAAAGGAACAGGCGATTAGTCAGGCGGCCCGGGAGCCCCAACTATTTAGGTGCTACTCTGGAGTCGAGATAGAAAACATGAGCTCCCTCTGGCGGCGGTTAAATCGACAGTGGGTGTAACGGCGGGACTTACTCTCGACGAAGCAATCTCGGGGGAAATCCTAATAATAGTGGATTGCCTTTCTCGCGGCTCCAATTAACCGCAGGTTTCGGCAGAGACGCGGGAGCTAAAAAATTAGGACTGAGTAATTCTCTGCCCTCGGGAAAGCCGCAGAAGCCGAGAAGGGACTGCCTTTGAATTGCGGTTATTCAGGGGAAGCAGGGTCATGCCAATGCCCAATTAAAATTTGGGAGACATCGGTATGTTGGCTCAGACCATGTTACCGCAGACGCTTGGTTCAACATTGTCGCTGCTGATGGGCAGAAGAGCGCCAAGCCGAAGATGTCTCATTGGGCCAAGGACTCCCTGCCCCCCGTCCCGCCCAGGACCCTCTAACAAATCGCCGAAACTCAAGCACTCTCCAGAGACATGATCAAAAAGAACCTCGAGTTATTAAAGTGATTCCCTCGGCGTTAATTGAGGCGCATTGCCGATCCAAATGGCTGCTTGTAGAAGGGCTTCTCCATGCCTTGGGTGCATCAGGGGTGATTGGTCTGTCACTTCCCCCGGCGTTGTCCCCGTCCGGTGGGGCGAGCGGACCCAGGCGACAACGGCATACCCACGGCGCTGGAGGCAGAGCACCCTGTTGCGCCAGGAAGAAAAAATATTAATGGATCCTTCAAGACGACTGTCCCCGCGATTGCCACGTCCGCAAATTCCAATCCTGCGAATAGGAAAAGAACATGGTGTTACGCCTCGACAGGTTTCGCGAAGGTGCAGGAGAGGAAGCCGGATCAGCTCCCCAGGAGATCGGTGCGGGTGAAAAGAGAGAGCACTTCAATGCCCCGTTCCTCCAGCGCCTGACGACCGCCCTCCTCGCGATCGACCAGGACGAAGGCAAAGAGCACCTTGCCGCCCTCGGCCTCAATAGCGTCAACCGCCTTGAGGGTGGAGCCGCCCGTGGTGATCACGTCATCGACCACCACGATGGAATCACCCGGGGAGAAGTTGCCTTCAATCCGGCGGCCCACGCCGTAGCCCTTCGCTTCCTTGCGGACAGTGAAGACTTGGAGAAAATCATCGGGCTGCCGTCGGGCGGACTCCATGCCGATGGCAAGAGAAATGGGATCCGCCCCCAGGGTCATGCCGCCGATGGCCGCAGCGCTCAGGCCGTTGGCGGACAATTTTTCCCGGACGGCCCGCCACCCTTCCGCCCCGATAAGGCGAGCACCCCGTGAATCAAAGCTGGTCACCCGGCAATCGACATAAAGATCACTCTTCCTGCCGGAGGCCAGGGTGAACTCCCCCGTCCGGACGGACTTGTCCAAGAGCAGCAGTTTCAATTCCTCGCGCGTGTTTTCAGACATCTCTTCCTTGCCCCTGTGGAAAGCAGAAAGAGCGGGAAGAGGCGAGAGGGAAGTCGTTGGCAGGAGGAAGAAATGATCAATCCATGGCCCAATTCCATCTGAACGGCGTGGCCGGCAATTCCGCCCGGATGGCTTTTTGGGTAGAGACCTCTTTATCTGTTGCCGATCGTGAGAGGAACAGGCTCGCTGTTCCCGAGCCAGGTGTCTTGACATCAAGCTTAATGGCGTTGGCAGAGTGGGGTGAGTGAGTATCAAGAGGTTAGCCTCGATCTCTTGTTGCTGTGGAGCCCTGCAAGAAGCGGGGTTGATGACCAGGGGCCTGAAGGCCGGGCCCCATTCTTTAAGGGGAATTAATAATAAACCAACCTGTTGGTATGGACATGCCGGCTTCCCGTTAAACTTGGCCTGACCCGTGGAGATTTAGGCCGGATGAGCGAACGGAAACTGATGTCTCTGGCCCAGGATGGGAGGCAAAGTTCCGACTTAAACTTCTAGCAGGCACCACGTCTTCCCATCTATTTCTTTTCGATCATGAGAATGGGACCGCCGATTGGGATGGCAATTCTGGCATTGAATATTCCGATGTCCGCTCAAGTTGAGTATGGCGTTGTCGGCGAAGGAGGCACTCATAAGGACTACACGGATGGTGGCGCCACTGCCGGGATCGGTTCGGCCTCCTACGATTACTGGATTTCCCATGGCCCATGGCGTGCCCCGCCCGTCTCCGGTTTTGGCGATCAGAGCTGGGACAATGAGGGGGCCGTTCTGCTGGCCTTCGATCCTTATACCGGGGAGGTGTTCACCGAAATTACCCGGACCCACCAATACTTTAATCCGAACGGGACATACAATGGGGGAGGACATGGCAGCCTGGGAACGGCCGTCTCCTTTGGAGCGAATGGGGGGCTGTACCCGACTGCGGAGGACAACCCCATGCCGGCTGATGCTATTTCCGAAAACACGATCGCCTTCACTACCGAGCTGCGGCCCAATGGCGGGGGCAACTGGGTGGTGGGCATGTATGCCCAGGCAGCCGCCAATGGCGCGATCTTGGGCAATTTTGATCCGGGGCATGCCGGGATCAGCACCTACAATCCTCACTTCCTTTCAAATGGCGAGGAGGTTGGTTCTTCGGGAAGCTTTGACGGGGAGGATATCCGGGTTTACTGCGGCTATATCGGTTGGGGGGGAGCGGCCTGGATGGGGCAGTTTGGCGGTGCCGGGGAAAGGGGGATAGGGTTTGAAATGGATGGGCACAGGGGCTGGGCGAGAATTGCTGTTTCCGGGGACCGTTCAGGTCTCATTCTCAGGGAATATTACTTTGAGGGAGCTGCTATCGGGCTGCACCCGGGCACCTACCAGTTCAAGGTCTCCAGCGACGACGGCGGGGATAACCTCGACTTCGAGTGGAACAGCTCCGCCTCCGAGGCCTACTCCGTGGTGAGCACCGATGACCCGGTGACAAGTCCGGATCCAAACACCTGGGCCGTCGTCCCCGGTCTGGAAAATCTGGCGGCCACACCCCCGCTGAACCAGCATCGCGTCGCCAGGCCCACGGAACCTCTCCGGTTCTACGCTTTGGTCGCGGGACCCGTTCCGCCGCTTTTCTCGGATGATTTTGAGGCGGGTCCCGGAAACTGGACCACCACGGTCAATGACCCCGACGGCAACACCCGGTGGGAACTGGGCACTCCCGCCGGCAGCACCGGACCGCTTGCAGGGGCGGAAGATTCCGCCAATGCCTGGAGCACTAACATCGGCGATTACGGGCCTGATTCCGATATCTCCCTCCGTTCGCCCGCGATCGACCTGAGCGGGGTGGGCGGAGCCGAACTGACCTTTGAGGCCTTCCGGGATGCGGATGGTTTCGGGGACACCGCGGTGGTTCGCTTCCTGCGCGCCGCCGATCAGGTGCAACTAGGACCCGCGACGTCCCTCGGCATGAACACCCTGGATGACGATTACGTGACGCAGAGGATCGCGGTAGTGCCCGAGGCCCTCGGCGAAAGGGTCCTTCTTGAGTTCAATTTCGGGAGTGATGGGAGCGCGGATGCCTTCAGTGGGCTTTCCATTGATAACGTCAGGGTGGAAGGAACCAATTAAGGACAAGCACCTGCCTGATTCCGGTAATGGACCGGGGGAAGGGTCCCCGCCATATGGCCCTCGGGCCTCCGCCCCGTCGCCCTTCTACCGGAATGACGGTTCGGGCGCCTCCCTGGGAGGGATGAGTTCCCTGGGGTGATCCATCCCAGACGGTTTCCTCTAACGGCAACGAGAGGGTTCTGAGCCAGGAAGGGCCCAATCACTTGATATCAAGTGATTGGTTTGGGGAGAGGCCCTGGCTCCGTTCCTGATAAGATCATTTCGCTCCCTTGCGGCATTCAGCAAGAACGCACAGCGCATAGCCGGTCCCGTAGGCGTAGTGATACTTGTAAAGAGGATAATCCCACCAGCAACCGTTCTTCTCTTGCTTAGAAAGCATGATCTTCGCGTAATGCTGATAATAAACAGACCTGTCGGTTTGTGGCAGAAGGGCGATGCAGTCCATGGCATAATAGTGCCCATAGAAGTAAAAGTAGCCGGAATTGGCGAAGTGCGTTGAGTGGGGACGGGGTCGTTTGCGGGCAATGTCGACCCAGCCATTGCGCAGGATGAGGCGGTCGAGCCAGACCTTGACGATTTCGTCAGTGGGACCGGGATCGCCCCAGACCCGACGGGCCACATTGCAGGCAGGGGACCGGCACAGGGAGCCTCCGGGCCTGTTGATGCTGTAGCGGGGACGGTAGCGATGATTGTTGGAATATACGTAGGCGAAGTCGGGTGTTTGCTGGCGTTGCAGAAAAGCAAGGCCCCGCTCCACTTCTCTGGGGGGAAGTTCGAGATCCATCACCTCCCGGCCCTTGTAGAGGGCCATCATGACGGTGGCCGTGGTGAAACTGGTGGGAATTCCGGTTGGTTTCTGGGTGGCCTCGTCAAAATCGTAGTAGCCCCAGCCTCCGTTAACATCCTCATAGCGCTGCAGGCGCTGCACCTGGGTCTGAGCGAGGTTCTTGAGAGCGGACCGCTTGGCCTCATCGCCCTCCCGGTAGCGATAGAGCTCCACCAGGGCCTTTATTCCGTAGGAATGGCCCCAGATATTATACATGGTATCGACCGTGCCCCGCCGGAGCCGGGGTAGTTCCTTGAGAAACCAGGCCTCAGCCTTCTCGATCGCGGCTACCGATTCCGGCCGGCGGTCACCCGAGCGAAGAAGCCCCTCCAGGGCAAGCCCCGTTGAACCGGCCCGGAAGGCATGATGCGCCCCTGGAATCGGGGCCGTGATGTTCAGCCCCTTGGTCATGGTGGCAGAACCCCAGGAACCGTTCTTATTTTGACTTGATATCAAGAAATCTGCTCCGCGCCGGATGGAAGCATCAATCTGGGCACCGGTGATGGGCTCGATTTCAGGAAGGGGAGGGAGCTCGGAAAGCCACGGCTTTTCCGCGGCGGTCCCGGACTTCGGTTCCGGCTCTTGTCCGAGTGCAAAGGCTGGGACCAGAGCCCCCAGAAGAATCACAAAGGCGCGCATGGTCTTGCTACTTCTGAGGTGCAGACTTGGGGGCCGGGGCGTCAGGAGTGATGAGGACCTGCCCTTCCTCGAGGCCGGAGAGAACGACGATTTTCCCGTTGGATTCAGTTCCCACCGCAACCGCCACCTTGTTTTCCTTTCCCTCCTCTCCCTTTACTTTGACCGAGTAGGATCCATCCGCCTCCTCGTGCAGGGCGTTGGCGGGAATGGCCAGGCGATCGCCTTCATCACCGGTTGTGATCTTGACCTTGCCCTTCATTCCAGGAACCAGGTGAAGACCATCGGGGCCCGCGCTAACCTTAAGCACGACATGGTATTTCCCGTCCACGGCTGGGTGATCGGCCACCTCCGCCAGCTCCACGGAGAGGCGGGAGCGAGGAGAAGAAACCGGGGCCACATAGCCCTTCTGCCCTTTCTTAAGCTTCGCGATGGCGGTCTCATCCACGAATGCGTCGAGCTGCATGGCGGCGTCGGCCGGAATGAGAGAGGCAAAGATAATGCGTGGCGGGATCTTGCCGCCCACCTTCATGAACTTTGCCGCGGTGGCAGAGCTCCAGCGACCATTGCTAATTTCGCCATGGTAGATGCGTCCGTCCGCGGAGGCCTGAAGGTCCATTTGAGCCCGGTCAGCCTTCAGTTCGGTTGATTTCTCGCTTGCCCGCTTGTCTTCCAGCTGAAGTTTCTTGATCTCAAGACGTTTTTGCTGGAGGGCAGTGGGAAGATTCTCACGGGCGGTTTTCCACAGAACCTCCGCGTCTTTAAGAGCCTGCTCCTGGTCGATGGCCGAGCGGGGAATGGCCACCTCAAGGCTCCGCTTGGTGGAAAGCTTGACCGATTTGAGGCGGAACTCGGCGGATTCAACCGCATAACGCTGGCGCTTGAGAATGATCTCCTCGGTTTCCTCGGTGAGATCATCCTCCTTGTACATCTTGAGGAGTTGATTGAGTTCCTCGGTGGCGGACTCGAGATAGCGCTCGGCACTCTGAAGGCTGCGCTCGGTGGACTCCTCCTGCAGGGGACGAGCGACCTCTACGAAATATTCGTGGTCGTCCTTGGCGCGCTCGTAGGCCCGCCCGGCAGCCTCCAATTGCCAGGGAGTGGTTTTTTCAAGGTTGGCGAGGTCCAGTTCGCCCACGCCCAGAGTCATCTTTCGCAAGCTGGTGGTGTCGGTGTCATCGGCCAGCTGGCGATCGATGGCCTTGGTGTCCAGGACCACCACCGGGGCTCCCTTTTTGACAGGGCTTCCCTGCCCCACGAGCTCCTTGATGGTGAAGTCGGCCCAGACCTTGGGATCGATCTTCAGGGGATGGACCTTGTCGGGAAGGAACACGCCGTCGAGGGAGACGGTTGCTTTAAAAGGCTTTTTCTCCACCTTGAATTCCCCCGCAAATGCAGCGGGGAGAGCAAGGAAGGCCGTGAGGAATAGTGATGACGGTTTCATGAGTCGGACGTTTTCTTTGGGGCTCCAGTAGAGGAGCGGCGTTTTTGGTAGGCGCCCTTGCGGGCCAGCCAGATGGTAGAACGTTGCTTTTGCTTCCCTTTTTGCGAAGTAGGCACCAATTCGTGAGCTACATCGAAACCGGCCTGCCGCAGCTTCCGCTCAAAAGAGTGCGGGTTGGCTTGGCAGGAGATGGCCAGAAGGCCCCCCTCCTTTAGCGAAGAATGCGCACGGTGCAAGAAGGAGGAGTGGGGAACTCCCTTGCGATCGGTCACTCCCGCTTGCGGCAAGGAGCCCTCGGCATCAATAATCATGACCTGAAACCCTTCTCCCGCCTTGCGCAAAGCGCCTGGAAGGCCCTCCCTGTGGACGATCAGGCGGGGATCCTCGAGTTGTCCGGGATGGATCGTGGTGAGGTGCTGGCGGTGCCAGCCGGGAAGGTCCGGAATCGGTTCTGCTACCTGAAATACCGCCCGTTTCTGCGGCAGGGCCTCGCGCAGGGCGGCCAGGGTGTAACCCAACCCCAGCCCGGCCAGAAGGAGACGAGGCTGGCGAGCACCGCGGAAAGGCTGAGCGGCAAGGCGGCCCAATTCCGCGGCCCCGTTGTGGGCAAAGGTGCTTTGCAGCGGGACCCCGGCCGACTGGAGATAGAATTCACCGTCATGCTCCACCAGGGCGAGGGGAGCGCCCTCAGGCGTGCTTGTTTCGGCAAGGATATGGGTGGGCTTCACGGCGAAGGGCCGCAGTGTCGCGATGGATGCGCGGAATTCGATCCAAAAGTCGAAGGAGGTTGCCCACAGTAGTTTGCGCACGGTGACTTCCTGCAAACATGGCAGGTTCATCTTGATAGACCATCATGTCGCGATTTTTTGCTCCTCTGAGCTTGTCAGGGTTTCGAGCCTGAAGATATCTTGGGCCCCCATGTCAGAAGAAACTCCATCCCCACAAGACGCTCCGCCCGAGGACGCCCCATCCGAGGATACTCCGCCCCCCCCGCCAGAGGCGCCCCCGGCCGTGGCCGCCGCGCCCGCCAGCGGACAACTCCCGGGCGCCGACAAGAAAGTATTGGCAGGAATTCTTGG
>MPMC02155007.1_pt1 | contig 64723 bp, 46 predicted proteins | sample 1617281 | NCBI WGS metagenome assembly MPMC02 (sample SAMN05944809, study PRJNA350692) | marine metagenome | biome: marine; feature: ODZ; material: water; isolation source: 100 m water sample filtered on 30 um supor filter | place: Pacific Ocean | collected 2012-04-09 | depth 100m m | reverse complement strand
CTCTCGGGTTCGTGACCCTGGCCGGAGGTGACAATCTCGGGATCGTGAAGAACTCCACTCTGGAAGTCCTGCGGGACGAGGAAGTCATCGCCAAGCTCAAGGTCACCACTGTGGAATCAAAAAGTGCCGCGGCGGATATCATTCCCGACTCGGCCGTTGATGGCGAGAGCGTGCAGGTTGGCGACACCGTGCGGGCCGCCCAGAAAGCCGCCCCGGAGCCTGATCCGGCAGCTGCCCCCGCCCCCAGCCCCGATCCGCTCGATGCCGATCCACTCGGTGATCCCGCGCCCGCGCCTGAGCCCGAGCCCGCGCCCAAACCCGATGAGGCGGATCCCTTCGGTTAAACCCCTTACTTTTACCCTAAAATGAAGACTATTTTTTACATTCTTTCCATCCTCGTCATCGGGGCCGCAGCTTACTTCAGCTGGGACAACTCCAATAAGATCCAGGGTGAGATCGATCTTTTCGAGAGCACTCGTGCAGTAAAAACGACGACTGAAGCCTCCATTAAGAAGCAGGAAGGGATTCTTAAGAACACCAAGGAGGAACTGGATACAGCCCAGAATCTCAACGCCGAGCTATCGCCCAGATGGAGAACATGAAGAGCCGGGAAGTTTCCTACAACAAGTCCAAGGAAGCTGAACAGGTCAAGATTGACGAAGCCGACGCCCGACTGGGGCAGCTGGCTGAGATCAAGGCCAAGATCGACAAGGCGCTTGAGGGGGTTGATATCGCCTGGCCCCAGATTCCATCCGAGATCAAGCGCCTCCAGGAACTGCGCAAGAAGAAGGGTGACGATCTGGATCTTCTCAATGAGCACATCGCCAAGCTCACCAAGGATGTTGCCGACAAGCGTGCGTCCAATGACCGGGAGAGCGATCGTCTGTCCAAGATCCGGACCAAGATCGCCCGTAATGCCAAGGTTGGTGCCATCACCTCGGTCAACTCGACCTGGGGGTTCGTGATCGTCAACCTCGGGACCAACAACTCGAATGTGACGGCCCAGTCCAAGTTGCTGGTCACTCGCAACGGCCGGCTGCTGGGACGACTTACGCCGAACTCGGTGGAAGCCAGCCAGACCGTCTGCGACCTGAATGCGCGCGACGTCAATCCCGGTGTGCGCATCCAGCCCGGCGACCAGGTGACCCTCGCGGATTCCTCCGCCGGGCAGTAACCCGCCAGGAGCGCCCAACTCAGTGCCTTTCAGACCGGTGGAGTGATTCCACCGGTCTTTTTCGTGATCGGGACCGAGCAGGGATGGAGTCGGCAAATGTGCCGTCATGAATGAACCCGCGATTGTAGACCACTGGCGGCCGGTGACTGTCAATTGATTCCCACGCTTGCCAGCACATGAGGATCTGCTACTTTTGCCGCATGAGAAAGAGCCTCCTTTTCCTGCTCCTGCTTCCCGCGGGCTGCCTTCTCTGCAGTTGCGCCGTCGATGATGGGCCCAGACCCGCGGGCCCCCCGGGGAGCGATGTGAGCGCCATGCCGTGGAACACGCCCCAACCCGGCGAGGGGCAGGGCATGCTTGGGCATATGCTCAATCGCTAGCGCCGCTTTCCCTCGGCGATAATCCCGGGGGCGGGCCGATACCGGCGGTTTGCGGGAGGGTCAACGCTTCCGCCATGGGGTTGGGGGGCATTTCCCCATGAGCACCCCCGGCAGGCCCAGAGGGCCGATCATGCCCGGTGATAGGGTTCCCCACGCTTGATGGTGAACACGCGGTAGAGCTGTTCCAGCAGGACCACGAGGGCGAGTTCATGCTGCATCGTCATTCTTGAAAGCGACCAGGTCTCGTCGCAGCGCTCACGCAGTTCCGGGGAATGACCGTCTGCTCCCCCGATCAGAAAAGTGAGCTTCTTGAGTTCGGTCCGGTTTTCCAGCTGCGTGATCCTTTCGCTGAACGATACGGTGTCCAGCTGGTGTCCCCGCTCGTCCAGGGCGATGCGATAGCTCCCTTCACTTCTGGCCAGCAAGGCTGCGGATTCGTCGCGGACCTTGAGGTATTCAAGAGTGACCGGTGCATAGTGTCGAAGCCGTCTGCAGTATTCCTGCACCCCCTCCGCGGCATAGGACAGCTTTGGTTTTCCGATGGCAAGGACGAGGATCTTCACGGGAACAGTCTCACAGGGTGATCCGGGTGCCGGCTCGTTGCTTTCCGGGAAAAGGTGGAAGCCACGCGGTGTGGAGCATCCATCTGGGCTTACTGGATCTCGTCGAGAAGCCGTGGGAGAAGGTCGCTGATGGCGATCCGTTCCTGCTCCATGGAGTCACGATGACGGAGAGTGACCGTGTCCTTCAGTTCGGGGTTCTCCTCGCCCAGGGTTTCAAAGTCCACCGTGATGCAGAAGGGAGTTCCCACTTCGTCCTGTCGGCGGTAGCGCCTGCCCACCGCACCGGTTTGATCGTAGAAGACATTCATGAAGCGCTCGAGGCTGTGCTGGATCTCCCTGCTGATTCGCACCTGTTCCTCGTTCTTCTTGAGCAACGGGAAGATGGCCGCCTTGATGGGTGCCACCCTCGGATGGAGCCGCATCACGGTACGAACCTCGGACTTGCCCTTGGCATCGGTCACCTCTTCTTCCTCGAAGGCCTCACACAGCAGCGCCAGCACGGTGCGATCGCAGCCGGCCGAGGGTTCCACCACGTGGGGGATGAATTTTTCCTTGGTGGCTTCGTCGAAGTATTCGATGGGCCTGCCTGAGTGCTCCTGGTGCTTGGAAAGGTCGTAATCCGTCCGGTAGGCCACGCCCTCCAGTTCCTGGCAGCCAAAGGGGAAATCGAACTCGATGTCGTAGGTTTTCTTCGAGTAGTGCGCCCGCTCTCCATCGGGAACATCGAGCACATGCAGCTTCTCCCGGGGCAGGCCGATATCGTTGTAGAAGGTCAGGCGGTTCTCCAGCCATTCGTCGGTCAGTCGCAGGCCGTCCTCCGGACGACAGAAGTATTCGATCTCCATCTGCTCAAACTCCCGGGAGCGGAATGTGAAATTGCGCGGATTGATTTCATTGCGGAAGGCCTTGCCGATCTGTGCGATACCGAAGGGCACTTTCATGCGGGAGGTATCCAGGACGTTCTTGAACTGGGTGAAGATTGATTGCGCGGTTTCGGGGCGCAGGTAAGCCACGGCGTTGGGGTCTTCCTCGCTCGAAGAGGCACCCATCTGGGTCTTGAACATGAGATTGAACTCCCGTGCTTCCGTGAGCAGCGATCCGTTCTCGGGATTGTAGCGGGTGGTGTCCTCCTCCTCGGTGGTGGATTCCCCCACCAGCTCAAGGGCTTTCGGGGAGAGTGATTTGTTGGGATGAAACTGGGCATAGTACTGTCTGGCAGTCTTGCGGGCCCTGTTTTCGTTCTCGCCTTCCCGGAGGAGAACGGCGAAATCGCGTGCCACGCTCCACTCACTCTCCCTGGCACCGGTGTAGTGGTAGGCCGTTCCGCTCTGTGGTTCGATCTGATCGGCCCGCAGGCGTGCCTTGCTGAGCAGGCAGTCGCACATGGGATCGGAGAATCCTCCCACGTGGCCCGAGGCGGTGAGGACGGACTGGTGGGTCAGGATCGAGCCATCGAGGCCGACGATGTCCTCCCGTTCCTGCACGTTCCGGCGCCACCAGTATTCCTTGAGATTGCGCTTCACCTCCACGCCAAGCGGACCGTAGTCCCAGCATCCATTGAGGCCGCCGTAGAGTTCGGCAGATTGATAGATGAAGCCCCGTCGCTTGCAGAGCGACACGATCTTCTCCATGCGCTCCGGATCAGTGTATTCTTTGTCAGCCATGGTCTCGCTGGATGTGGTGGGCCGCGATGGAAACGTCCAGCAGGCGGTTTGGCAAGGAATTGGGGAGCCTGGCAGGAGATGGGGGACGGGATGAAGGCGGACCACGGGGGTTCAGTTCCCGGCTCCGGGGAGGCGGCAACGGTTGGGCCATGAGTGGTGATCAGTGAATTTCGCCTCCATATTCGGCGGTTCGTATTCTAGCCTGCCTCCATGCGCATGCGTGAGCAGGGGGAGAAGTACCGGCGGGGAGACGACGGGGCGATGTCGGTGAGCAGGCTGGTGCGTCGCATGAAGAACGTCCTGGAGATCGAGATCGGGGATGTGTGGGTGGAAGGAGAGGTGTCCAACCTGCGCAAACAGGGCAACGGGCATTACTATTTTTCGCTGAAGGACGAGCAGGCGCAGTTGAGTTGTGCGGCTTTCAGTGCCGAGCGGAGGTGTGCCGGCCATGAAGCGCTGCAGGATGGGGCGAAGGTGCGGATGCTTGGTGAGGTGACGGTTTACGAGGCTCGCGGACAGGCCCAGTTGATTGTGAAGCGGGTGGTTCCGGCAGGGTTGGGCGAGCTCCAGGCCCGGTTCGAGCAGTTGAAGAAAAAGCTTCACGAGGAGGGCCTCTTTGCCGGGGAACTGAAGAGCCCCCTGCCCGCCTTTCCACGCATGATCGGGTTGGTGACGTCGGCCAGCGGGGCCGCGCTGCAGGATATCGTGAGTGTCCTCTCCCGGCGCGCGCCCTGGGTGCAGGCGGTCCTTTTTCCGGTGGCGGTGCAGGGGCAGGGGGCAGAACGCGGAATCGTGCGGGCCATTGGCATGATGGGCGACCCGGAACACCATGATCTCCCGCGGTGCGATGTGATCATCGTCGGTCGCGGGGGAGGCTCGCTGGAAGATCTCTGGAACTTCAACGAAGAGAGTGTGGCGCGGGCGATCGCGGACTGTTCCATTCCGATTGTTTCGGCGGTGGGACACGAGATTGATTTCACGATTGCGGACTTCGTCGCGGATGTGCGGGCCCCGACTCCGAGTGCCGCCGCTGAGTTGGTTGTTCCGGATGGGGAGGAACTGAGGGCAAGGCTGCAGGGCCTGCACGATGGTCTGCGGAGGCCGGTGCGGGAAAAACTCCGCTCCGCCCAGGATCTCATCCGCTTTGCACGGCGCGGAGTGCTGGCGCACGATGCACAACGAGTCCTGCGGGAGCCGACGCTGCGTCTGGATGAAGCCCATGCTGCCATGAAGCGAACGGCGGAAGAGCAGCTGAACCGCCGGGGATTGAGGCTGGCGGACCGGCAGGCCGCATGGAAGGCGCGGCACCCGCGCCTGGTGGTGGAGCAGCGCCTGGAGGGCCTGCGTCAATTCAGGGCCCGCTATGTCCAGCAGGCCAGGCACTGCCTGCAGGGCGTATCGCAGCGGCTGGAGCGGGCCAGACGTCTCCTGAAGACCCTGGGACCGGAATCGGCCTTCGAGCGGGGGTTTTCCATCACGCTGACCGCGGGCGGAGACCTCGTGACGGATCCGGCACAGGTTGGGGCGGGAGATCGTCTCGCGACCCGGGTGGCTGGTGGCACGATCGAAAGTGAGGTCAGGGGTGAGGGTCGGGAGGCGGATGGCCCCGGACGCGGTTGATCAGGTGATCGTCAGGTAGGCCTCCTGCAGCCTTGACCCCGGGAAGGGGGGTTCGTACGTTCCGCGCCGCCCGCCTCATGAATATCCACGAGTACCAGGCCAAGATTCTCTTTGACCAGTTTTCGGTCCCAAGTCCCCGGGGAATGGTGGCCGGCACGTCGGAGGAGGCCGCGGCCGCAGCGGTGGAGCTGGGAGGAGACCGGGTGGTGGTGAAGTCCCAGGTCCACGCGGGAGGCCGGGGCAAGGGGACCTTCAAGAACGGCTTTCAAGGTGGGGTGCACCTCGTTTCGCCGGAAGAAGTGGCCGGAATCGCGGACAGGATGATCGGTGAGATCCTGGTGACCAGACAGACCGGAGAGGAGGGCAAGCTCGTGCGCAAGGTGATGGTGGGAGAGGCTGTTGATGTCAGGCACGAGTATTACCTGGCAATCCTGATGGACCGGGCCGCCTGCTGCCCGGTCATTGTCGCCTCCACCGAGGGGGGAATGGATATCGAGGAGGTGGCGGAGAAGGACCCGGGAAAGATTCTGCGGGAGCACGTGCATCCCCTGATGGGGCTTCAACCTTATGAAGTGCGCAAGATCACCGTCGGTCTCGGATTTACGGGTGATGAGGCCAGGCAGTTCGGTAAATTCCTCGGTAATCTGTATCGCCTCTTTCTCGAGTGCGACTGCTCGATGGTGGAGATCAATCCCCTGGTCCGGACCACCGAAGGGCGCATCCTGGCCCTGGATGCCAAGTTCAACTTCGACGACAACGCGCTCTACCGCCATCCGGAGATCGTGGAGTTCCGGGATGTGGAGGAGGAGGATCCGCTGGAAGTGGAGGCTTCCAGGCACTCCCTGAACTACATTGGCCTGGACGGCAACATCGCCTGCCTGGTGAACGGTGCGGGATTGGCCATGGCGACCATGGATATCATCAAGCACCATGGTGGCGAGCCTGCCAACTTTCTCGACGTGGGTGGAGGGGCTTCGCAGGAGCAGGTGGCTGCGGCCTTCAAGATCATCCTTTCCGACGAAGCGGTGAAGGCCATTCTGGTCAATATCTTTGGAGGGATCATGAACTGCGATGTCATCGCTCATGGAGTGGTGGCGGCCTGCAAGGAGGTCGGGCTGCCCATCCCTCTGGTGGTCCGGCTCGAGGGCAACAACGCGGCAGCGGGAAAAGCCACTCTGGCCGCCAGCGGACTCAATATTATCGCGGCTGACGATCTGGCGGATGCGGCCGAAAAGGCGGTGGCAGCCATCACTGACTGATTTGCAGTAACGGAACGGGATCGCGCCTCATGAAAGGAATCCACATTATCCAGACCGGCAGGGAACCGTTTTGCAGGGATTTAACCGATCTACTCGAATGGCAATTCTAGTCGAAGAAGACACGAAGGTCCTGGTGCAGGGCATTACGGGCAGTTTTGGCGGACGCCACGCGGAGTTGAGCCTCGACTACGGGACGCAACTCGTGGCGGGCGTGACCCCCGGCAAGGGCGGACAGACCTTCGTGCACGGGGAACACAAGGTCCCCGTGTTTGATACGGTGGAGCAGGCGGTGAGGGAGACCGGAGCCACGGTCTCGGCAGTGTTCGTTCCGCCGGCCTTCGCAGGTGATGCCATTCTTGAGAGTGCTGATGCCGGAGTGGACCTGGTGGTGGCCATCACGGAAGGGATTCCGGTGCGGGACATGATGAAGGTCAGGGCGGCCATGATCGGCAGCGGGGTGCGCCTGGTGGGACCCAACTGTCCGGGAATCGTGACGCCCGGCCGGGGAGAAGACTCGCAGGGTGGTTGTCGCATCGGGATCGCACCGGGCTACATTCACAAACGGGGTCGGGTGGGGATCGTCTCACGCTCGGGTACGCTCACCTACGAAGCCGTCTGGCAGACCACTCAGCGCGGTTACGGGCAGAGCACCTGCGTGGGCATCGGGGGAGACCCCATCAATGGCACCACCCATCTCGACGCCCTGCGACTCTTCAACGAGGACGAGGAGACCGAGGCCATCATCATGATCGGTGAGATCGGAGGCTCGGCCGAGGAGGAAGCGGCTGCCTGGGCAGCCGAACACTGTAATAAGCCTGTAGCAGCCTTTATTGCGGGTGCCACCGCACCGCCCGGACGGCGCATGGGACACGCCGGGGCGATCGTTTCGGGCGGCAAGGGCACGGCCCAGGCCAAGAAGGAGGCTCTGCGCGCCGCGGGAATCACGGTGGCGGAGACCCCGGCCCAGATTGGTTCGGCTCTGATGGAGGCGACCGGCTGGGAATAGGTGGCAGGCTTCTACGAATCTGCCGAAGCCACCGCCATCGCTGCGATTCCCTCTCCGCGCCCCACGAAGCCCATTTGCTCATTGGTGGTGGCCTTGATCCCGATCAAGTGCGTCCCGAGTCCGAGTGCTGCTCCGATCTTCTCCCGCATGGCTTCACGGAAGGGAAGGACTCTTGGAGCTTCCGCAATGAGCGTGCTGTCGATATTGACGATGGTTGCGCCCTCCGCCTCTGCCAGCGTCCGGCACCTGGCGAGGATTTCCAGACTGGAGATCCCCTCGATGGATGCGTCGTCGGGGGGAAAGTAGTGTCCGATATCGGGGAGTCCCAGGGCTCCCAGAATGGCATCCGCGATGGCATGGGAGAGCACATCGGCATCGGAGTGTCCCTGCAGGCCGTGTGAGTGGGGAATCTCGACGCCGCCGAGGATAAGCGGACGGCTCTCGGCGTACTGGTGGACATCGTATCCGATTCCAACGCGGGTCATTGTCGGTGGGCGTTAGGTGGTGGTGGTTGACCGCGGCCGCGGTGTTAACGTGCTCAGTGCACCTTAGACCTCATCGCGGGGCAAGGTGGAAAGGGAGTTGCTGACTTCTTTCGGGAAGGAGAGCCGGTGCTAAGTGCAACGTGGCACGCTTTCGGACCCCGTGCCATCGGATGGTCGCAATGCGTCGCCGGCCCGCTCTCCTGTCAGATCAAAGGATCTCCTCTATGGGGATCTTTCCATTGGTGGCCACCACCGACCAGACATCCGGGGTGGTTGGATGCGGGGTCAGGTCGACCTTTCCTCCTCCGGACTCCACCAGCAGGATGCCGGCGGCCACGTCCCAGAGAGAAATGCGGGACTCGATGTAGGCGTCCAGCCGTCCGGTCGCGATGTAGGCCATTCCAAGAGCAGCTGACCCCATCATGCGCATCTTGCGGGCACGGGTGGAGGCGCGTTCAAATCTCTCAAGGCCGGTGGCCATCGATTCCTCGTCCTTGCCGCATCCCACGAAGAGGATCGATTCTTCGAGCGTAGTGCGTTGCGAGCAGGCAATCGGTTTCCCGTTCAGGAATGGCGCGCCGCCCTTTTCCACGGTCCAGAGCTCATCAAGCATGGGATCGTAGATGAGTCCCATCACGATTTCCTCCCGGTCCCGTTCGCGCAGGGCGATCGAGATGCAGAAGTGCGGAATGCTGTAGAGGTAGTTCACGGTTCCGTCGATGGGATCCACGATCCACTGCAGGGAAGCATTCTGGTTGCCTGCTATGCCTTCTTCGCCGTAGAGGGCATATTCGGGGAAGGCGTCCAGAAGGATCTTGGTGATGAGATCCTGCGATTTCCGGTCAAGGGCCAGCTTGACGTCGTGGTGGTAGGCTTCGTCGATGTCCTTGCTGCGGTGGAAGTTCTCCCGGAGGAGGGCACCCGCCTGATGCGCGGCCTGCTCGGCAGCCTGGAGGTGTGTCATGGGCTGATGAAACCGCAGAAGGACGTTGATTGATACCGCTATTTTCCGGAAAGCACCGGCGAGACATTCTCGGGTGACTAGCCCTTCCGAATCCGCAATTCCTGCACGGCCTGCACGATGAGATGGGCCAGATGCTCCTTGGTTTCCACGGGCAGGGACTCGGTCCGGTCGGGGTAGATGAGGAGGACTTCGTTGTGGTCGGAGTCGAAGCCGATGCCGCTTTGGGAGACGTCGTTTGCCACCACCAGGTCGCAGCCCTTGCGATGCAGTTTTTCCCGTGCGTGTTCTTCGAGGTTCTCGGTCTCGGCGGCGAATCCGACCAGAACGCCCTCGTAGCGGAACTCGGTCCGCGCCGATCCCAGGATGTCAGCATTGCGGACGAGTTCAATGGTGAGACGGTCCTCGGACTTTCTGATCTTGTTTTCCGCGAAGGTGGCCGGGCGGTAGTCCGCCACCGCGGCCGAGAAGATGGCGGCATCCGCTCTGGCGATGTGGATACTTGTGGCCTCGAACATCTCCTGGGCCGTTTCAACCGGGACGTAGTCCACATTGATGGGGATATCAAGGTGGGTGGGGCCCGAGATCAGGGTGACGCGGTGTCCAAGTTGGGCCCCGGCGTTGGCGAGGGCGTAACCCATCTTGCCGGAGGACCTGTTGGTGAGGTATCGGACCGGATCGAGTGGTTCGCGAGTTGAACCGGCAGTGACGAGAATGTTCACGGAACGGAGTCGAGATCTGAAAACGGGAGGGTTGCAGGGTGGGATGAGATGCTTAGCCGGAGGAGGCCGCCAGTTCCCTGACCGCATCGAGAATTTCCTCCACCGGAACGAGACGGCCGGGACCTTCGTATCCGCAGGCCAGCGTGCCGGATTCTTCAGGGCCGAGGAAGCGGCATCCATCGGCCTTAAGTTGCGCGACGTTGCGCTGGGTGGCGGGGTGTTCCCACATCCTTCCATTCATGGCTGGGGCGAGGAGGACCCGGGCCTGGGTGGCGAGATAGATACTGGAAAGTGGATCGGGCGCGAGGCCGTTGGCAAAGTTTCCCAGGGTATTCGCACTGAGAGGAGCGGCCAGGAAGAGGTCTGCACGATCAGCAAGGTCGATATGGCCAGGCTTCCATGACTGCTTTTCGTCCTTCAACGAGACGAGGACCGGGTTGCGGGAGAGCACCTGCAGGGTGAGAGGAGCAATGAACTCGGTGGCGGCCTTGGTCATGACGCAGTGCGTCTCGTGGCCATCCCTGGTCAATTGCGAGACGAGGTCGGCCGCCTTACAGGCGGCAATGGATCCGGTGATTCCGAGAACAATGGTCATTTGTCGGAATTAACCTCCATCTGCGTCGATGTTGCGAAGAATTTTTTCCGGAAGGGATCACTTCTCCTCAAGTGAGGCGCGAAACACGCAGTCGCTCCGCGGCGAGAAGGGACTTGAAACGCTGGTAGTCGTCTTCCTTTGATCCCGAAATGAGCCGGTAAGTGTAGGAACTGGCATGGCGCATCTCCTCCAGGGCATTGCGGAGACGCAGCGCGATCACTTTCTCGGTGTCAGTGGCGCGATTTGCCAGGCGTTCACGCAATTCGTCTTCACTCGCCGGCATGACAAAGAGATCCACCAGGCTGGCAGCAAGGAGAGGATCGTCGCAGGCCCGTACCTGGGCTGCGCCCTGCACATCGATGTCCACGACCACGTCCTCGCCGCGCTTCAGGAACTCAAGGACCTCGGACTTCAGAGTTCCATAGAGGTTTCCGTGGACCTCGGCGTGTTCAAGGAAATTTCCAGCCTCCACGTCGGCCTCAAACTGCTCCCGGGTCAGGAAGTAGTAATCATGGGCGTTGACCTCGCCCTCCCGGGCCGGACGCGTCGTGCAGGAAATCGAGTAGTGGGCTTCCCCGTCCCTGGCCAGTCGTCGGCAGAGTGTCGTCTTGCCGGAGCCGGAGGGTCCGGAGACGAGGAGGAGAACGCCCGTTCGCTGGGACATGGGGACAGCCTCAGAGAAAATGCCCGTGGATGCAAGAGCAGCCACGGAGCGACAGGGATTTGGAGGATTTATGATCGCCCGGCAGTGCCGGTGGCCGCCTGTTTCCTGAAGAGCCATGGAATGCCGGGCCTGGAGGGCGAGTGCGAAGGCCTTGAGGGACTCCCGGCTCTCTGCTACGGGGAGGCCATGTCTACTGGGAATGATTCCGGAAGTTCCCCCGGCAGCGGGCGCGCGTCGGGGGGGTGTCGCACGTCAGGCTGCCAGAAGATTGCTCATCGACTGAGATGAAATTGTACGTGATCTGCGGCCCGCCCGCCGGGGGGAAAACCAATCACGGCCGACAACTGGCTGCCCGGGTGGGCGCAGTTCTGCTTGATAATGACATTGCCACCGAACCGGTGGTGCAGGCGGGAATGCAGGCTGCAGGGCTTTCCCGTGACGACAGGGATTCGCCACGTTACAAGGAGATCTTCCGTGAGCCGGTTTACGAATCGCTCTTCCGGGTGGCGGAAGCGAATCTTTCACACCTTCCGGTGGTTTTGGTGGGACCCTTTACGCGGGAATCGCAGCAACAGGACTGGCCTGCACGGCTCGCCGCACGCTTCGGAGTCCCGGTGGAGGTGCATTTTGTTTCCTGTCCGCCGGAAGTGAGGCGGGAGCGCATGGAGCGCCGTGGCGAAGCCAGAGACCTGGCCAAGCTGGCCCAATGGGATGCCTACCTGCAGACTGCTGCACTGAAGCCGCCGCCCTTTGACCACCTCCTGGTGGACACCAGTGGGTGAGCTGCCTCGCAGGGGTCGGCCCTCCCGGGTTTTCAAGGGGCATGGACCGGCAGGATGTGCGGCGGCAATCAGGACTCGTCCTTCTCGATGTTCCCGTAGGAGCGATCGAAGTGGACGTAGCCACCATCGATGTGGTGGATCTGACCGGTGGTGTGTCCGGAACAGGGGGAGGCCAGGAAGACAATGGCGTTGGCCATCTCCTCGGCACTGGTCATCCGCCGGCCAAGGGGGATGCGGGCCCGGATCGCTTCCAGGGTCTTCTCCGGATTCTCGACGGTCTTGATCCAGGAATCGTACATGGGGGTCCATACTTCGGCGGGCACGACGGTATTGACCCGGATACCATGCCCGGCGAGGTCGACCGCCCACTCCCGGGTCAGGCCGTGGATGGCTCCCTTGGCCGCGGCATAGCCGGAAGTGCTTCCCTGGCCGGTGATCGCCAGCTTGGAGGAGACATTGACGATGAATCCCGTGCTTTCGATCAGGGCATCGAGGGCGAAGTGGGTGAGGTTGTAGAGGTGGAAGAGGTTGCGCTGGAGGGAAGCGATGAACTCGTCCGGTCCGGCCCGCAGACTGACTCCGTCGTTGACGCCGGCGTTGTGGACGATGCCGTCGAGGCCTCCGAAGGATTCCAGGGTTTTCTCGATCGCAGCACGGCAGGCGTCCACGTCAGTCAGTTCGGTCTCGATCATGAGACCTCGTGTGCCGGTGGCTCCGAGGCGTTCGAGCAGGGCGTTGCCGGTTTCCGGACTGCGTCCCACGATGACCGGGATGGCACCTTCCCGGGCGAAAAGTTCGACCGCGGCAGCTCCGATGCCCTTGGCGCCCCCGGTCACGATTACGACTTTGTCCTTGAGTTTGAGGTCCATGGTTCTGTTCTAACCGGGGGGGAATTGCGCAAGTGTTTCCGCTTTCATCTCGATGGAGAATCCCGGGGTGGTGGGTGCCTGGTAGCGTCCTTTCTTCAGGACACAGGGAGTGACAAAGTGTTCGTGCAGGTGGTCAACATACTCGGTCACCCGTCCTTCCCAGGATCCCGAAATGCTGAGGAAGTCGATGATGGAGAGGTGTTGCACGTATTCGCACAGGCCCACCCCGCCGGCGTGGGGGCACACCGGTTTTCCGAACTTGGCGGCCATGATCATGATGGCGAGGTTTTCGTTGAGGCCTCCCACCCGGGCGGCGTCGACCTGGACCACGTCGATTGCCCCGGCCTGGAGGAATTGCTTGAAGAGGATGCGGTTCTGGCAGCATTCCCCGGTTGCGATCCTGATGGGAGCGATGCCGTCGCGGATCTGCTTGTGTCCGAGAATATCGTCAGGCGAGGTTGGTTCCTCAAGGAACCAGAGGTCGAATTCAGCGAGGGATTTCATCCACTCGATGGCCTCGTCCGGTTCCCAGACCTGGTTGGCGTCTACCATGAGAGTGATCCGGTCGCCCACCACCTCCCGCACGGTGCGCAGACGGCGAATGTCATCCTCGAGATCGGCTCCCACCTTGAGCTTGAGGTGCGTCCAGCCGGCATCAACCGCCTCCTGGCAGAGGCGCCGCAACTTGTCGTCGGAGTAACCGAGCCAGCCCACCGAAGTGGTGTAGGTCGGGTAGCCGCGCTCCAGGAGCTGGGCCAGGCGCTCCTCCCGGCCTTTCCGGGCACGCTCCAGGATCCCGCAGGCTTCTTCCGGGGTGAGCGCGTTGGTGAGATAGCGGAAGTCGATGCAGCGGACAATTTCGTCAGGCGTCATCCCGGTGACGAGCTGCCAGACCGGTTTGCCCTCCGTCCGGGCCCAGAGGTCCCACACCGCATTGACCACCGCGCCGGTTGCAAGGTGAATGACGCCCTTGTCGGGTCCCACCCAGCGAAGTTGTGAGTCTCCGGTGAGATAGCGCCAGAAGGCACCCATGTCGGAAGTGATCTCCTCCAGCGACATACCCACGAGACAGGGGGCGAGGGATCTGATGCCTGCGATACAGAGCTCGTTGCCCCGTCCGAGGGTGAAGGTCAGCCCGTGTCCTTCGTGTTCCCCGTCCGTCTCGAGCACGACGTAGGCCGCCGAGTAGTCGGGGTCGGGATTCATCGCATCCGAACCGTCCAGCTGGGCGGAGGTCTGGAAGCGCGCGTCGTGGGTTCTGAAGCCGGTGATCTTCAAGGCGGCTGGAGGGCGAAGGGTCAGGATTCCTTGACCGCGACCTGCCGTTGAACACCGAGGCCGTCGACCCCGAGCTCGAAGACGTCGCCCTCCTGCACGAATTGTGGCGGATCGAATCCAATGCCGACTCCGGCCGGGGTTCCGGTGGAGATGACGTCGCCGGGCAGGAGCGACATGAATCTGCTCACGTAGGCCACAAGGTGCGGGATGGAGAAGATGAGATCGCTGGTGTTGCTGTCCTGCAGGGTCTCGCCATTGCGCTTGAGCCACAGTCGCAGGTTGCCGGGATCCGGCACTTCATCGGTGGTAGCGAGGCAGGGGCCGAAGGGGGCGAACGTGTCACCGGACTTGCCCTTCACCCACTGACCGGTTCCCTCCAGCTGCCACTCGCGTTCGGAGTAGTCGTTGTGCACCGCAAAGCCGGCGATGTGATCGAGGGCATCTTCCTCGGCGACATACTTTGAGTATTTTCCAATGACGAAGGCGAGTTCCACTTCCCAGTCGGTCTTGACCGAGTCACGGGGAATGACGAGATCGTCGTTGGGGCCGCTCCAGGCCGAGGTGGCCTTCGAGAAGAGGACCGGCTCGGCGGGTGGCTCCAGGCCCCCTTCGGCGGCATGGGCGGCATAATTCAGGCCGATGCAGATGATCTTGGACGGCCGGGCCACCGCAGGCGCGAGAGTGACCCCGGAAGTCTGCAGGGTGGGAGCAGTTTCGCGATTCTGTGCCAGCCAGGTTTCCAGGCGGGTGAGGCCGTCATTGCCGAAGAAGTCCTCATTCCAGTCTTCGCCAAAGGCGGAGGCATTGAGAATGGTATCATCATCGAGGAAGAGGCCCGGAGAGGGTGATCCGTCTTGGAGGAACCGAGTGAGTTTCATGGAAGGACAGGGGTAAGTGACAGGTTGCAGTGGAGGGGAGGAGTTAGCGGAGATTGGTCACGCCACCGTCGATCTCGAAGGCGCTGCCAGTGATGAACCCGGCCCGGTCGGAAGTGAGGTAGGATACGAGACCGGCGATTTCCCCGGGTGTGCCCATGCGCCCGATCGGTTGCCATTCGCTGAGGGTCTTGAGCATTTCCGGACGCTCCTCTTCGGAGTAGTTCTTGGCGAGGTAACCGTCGACAAAGGGAGTGTGTACCCGGCCGGGGCAGACGCAGTTGCAGCGGATGCCCCTGTCGATGTAGTCACGGGCAATCGACATGGTCATGCTCAGAACCGCGCCCTTGGACATGGAGTAGGCGAAACGGTCTGAGATTCCGAGATAGGAGGCCACCGAGGCGAGGTTCACCACGCAGCCCCCGCCGCTGGTGACCATCTTGGGAACAGCAAAGTGGAGGCAGTGATACATGCCCTTCACATTGACCTCGTAGATCCGGTCCATTTCCTCCGGGGTGCAAGCCTCCACATTGCCCACCGAGGCGATCCCGGCATTGTTGATCAGGATGTCGAGAGAATCGATTTGATCAAAGGCGGCCCGGACAGAGTCGGTTTGTGAAATGTCACAGGGAACCAGGCGGGCCGAGCCGCCCGCTTCCCGAATGGCAGCAGCACTCTCTTCTCCAGCCGTCTCGTCGACCTCAACGATGATGATTTCGTGATCCTGCTTCGCCAGTTCCGCCGCAATGGCGCGGCCGATACCTGATCCAGCTCCGGTGATAACTGCTGTGCTCACGAAGCGAGACAATATCGAAATGGCCTGCAGGCCAAGGGGTTTTCCTCTCCGGGAGCTCGGATGGCCCGTCCGCACGGAAATTCTGTCCCAATCAAGGCTTCGATGATCCGGATGGACAGTGGGGCGGGGCTTTCCTAAGAGTGGAAGCGATGAGTCTGTTCAAGACGTCCGCACTCGCCCTGGCCCTGCTGGTATGGCCGGCGATCACCTGCGCGGAGATCCCGAAGCCGGATGATGCCCCACAGCCCAAGAGCCCCGAGGAGAGCAGGAAGTGTTTCTCGTTGCCGGAGGGATTCCGTATCGATCTCATTGCAAGCGAGCCCCTGATTCGTGATCCGAGCTGCGTGGCCTGGGATGAAAACGGGCGGCTCTTCGTGTCAGAGATTCACGGCTACAACCTGGAAGGCCACCTGGATGTGACCTCCTTGAACAAGACAGGCAAGCTGGATACGTCCATCCGGCGGATCCGGGTCGGGTCGGAGATGAAGGAGGAAGCGCGCCGGGGGCAAACGGGCGCACTCAAATTGCTGCGCGACAAGGACGGAGATGGCCACATGGACGAAGTGGTGATCTGGGCTGACGATATTCCGCCTGCCTACGGAGTGGTCGCCGCGCGTGGTGGAGTGGTGGTGCTGGCCGAGCCTGACATTTACTTCTTCGCGGACCGGGACGGAGACGACAAACCGGATGTGCGTGAGCTGCTCTTCACCGGTTTTGAACGTGGTGAGATGGAGCGGTCCATCAATAATCCAGTGTGGGGACCGGACAACTGGATCTATGCAGGTCGTGGCTGGGGGGGAGCGGAAGTGACCGGCCCGAAGCTGAAGGGGATCGTCAAGCTGGGTCGAACAGACTTTCGCTTCAAGCCGGATGGATCGGCCATCGAGCCGGTGAGCGGCGATAACCACACCTTCGGGATGTGTTTCGACGATTTCGGCTTTCGCTATCTCATTACCACCGGGCAGCCGGTGCGTTATGCCGCTCCGCTTCCCTACCGCTATCTTGCGCGGAATCCACATGTATCCTCACCGGGCACCACTGTCGGCGCCACGTCCTATTACAACACCTTCCCTGTCAGCGCACCACATCCCTGGCGGCGCAAGCGGGGCGCCGATCCGCGGTGGGTGAAGTTTTACGGTGCAGGCGAGGCAAAGCCCAATGGCAACTTCACCTCGGCGTGTGGCCAGCAGGTCTACCGTGCCGAGCTCTTCCCCGAGAAGTACCGGGGCAACCATTTCGCCTGTGAGCCCCAGCAGAACATGGTGCATCGCAGCATTGTCGAGCGTGACGGGCCAGGGCTTCGTGCGCAGCGGCCGGAAGAGCATGCAGAATCGGAATTTCTCTCCTCCTCGGATGGCTGGTTCCGGCCCAACAACCTGCGGGTTGGTCCTGACGGGGCGCTCTACATCGTGGACATGTACCGGGAGATCATCGAGGACTACTCCGCGATCCCGCGCTACCTGCAACAGCAGTACGGGCTGCTCAATGGCGATGATCGGGGCAGGATTTGGCGGCTGGCGCCCGTAAACAGCAAGCCTGCTCCCATCGCGGCAGGGAAGATGCCCTCCGTTGAGAGCCTGAAGCATCCGAACGCCTGGTGGCGAAGGACCGCGCAACGCTTGTTCGTCGAGGGGGCGGGAGCTTCCGGGAGCGCCACCCTCCTGGATGTTGTCCGGGATCGCGAGGCTCCCTATCAGTCACGTATTCATGCGCTTTATGCGGCGGACGGGCGTGGAGAACTCCGCGCCCCGGATCTGACGGCAGTGCTGCTGGATCCTCATCCGGCAGTAAGGATGCACGCCCTGCGGGTGGGCGAGAAGTGGTTCGATGCCGGGGGAGAATTCCTTGCGGCAGCGCTCAAGATGGCCAGGAAAGAGAGCGATCCGAGCGTCCTCCTGCAGCTCGCCATGTCCCTCGGGGAGAGCAGGGCACCCGAGGCAATCAGGGCCCTCGCTCACCTGGCAGCGACAAACAGTGAGATCCGATGGATGGACAATGCGGTTCTCAGTTCGATCGGAAAGACGGCCGGACCCTTCCTCGCAGCGCTCCTGAAGGATCATCCCGGAGCCCCGGGGGGAATCGTAGAGCGAGCCACCGAGACGGCGGTGCGTTCTGGAGATCAGAAGGCTGTGGGCGAGGTCATGGCTGCCTTGAGTGCGCATCCGGACGAAGCACTGCGGTTGCGCCTGTTGGCGCTGGCTGCCAAGCACGGTCTGGACAAGTCTCCGTCCCTGCGGGCCTCTGCGGATGTGGCCCTGAAATCAGTGATCGACAGGAGCCAGCCTGCGGCCAAGCGCCTTGCATCGCTGCGACTGGCACCCTATGCCTCAACCGAGGTGCTCGGCATCGCGGTGGGAGCGGTGATCGATCCCCTGAACGATCCCGACTTCCAGCGCCAGGCGTTGAGAGAGCTTGCGGGATTGTCGCATGCAGCGGTAGCTGCGGTGCTGATCGAGAAGATCTCCTCCATGAGTCCGCGTTCGGCGGGCATCGTGACCGAGGTGCTGCTCGGCAATGATGACACCGCCCGGCAGTTACTGGATTCAGGGAAAATTACGACCGGTTCTCTTTCGGCCCTTCAGCGTTATCGCCTTCTTCACCATGATAAGGCGGAGATCCGGAAGCTGGCCCGGACCCTGGTTACGGCCACCGTGGGGACTGATGGCGAGAAGAAGTTCGCCAGACATTTTGCGGCTCTGCGGGGCAAGGCGGATGCCAGGCGGGGCGCTCAGGTTTTCGCGACCCAGTGTGCCGCCTGCCATGTCTTCGCCGGGAAGGGTTCTGGGGTAGGCCCTGGCCTGGATGGGGAGGCCGGACGTCCGGCCGAATCGCTCCTGCTGGACATTCTCGATCCGGGACAGAACCTGACAGCCGGCTATGCAACCTTCCTGGCGAAGACGAAAAAGGGCGATTCGCACGCCGGGGTGCTCTCCGCAGAGTCGGCCACCAGTATCACGCTCACCGGGACGGGTGGGGTGAAAACAGTGGTGCTGCGGAGTGATCTGGCCTCCATGGAGAAGCTCCCCCTTTCCCTCATGCCGTTGACCTTCGCGGATGCACTCAAGCCCCTGGAAGCCGCCGACCTGATTGCCTATTTGAAGAGCAGGCCTTTGCCCGGTTCGCTGGTTCTTTTCGATGAGGATCCCGGGTTTCCGTCCCTCCTGGGAGCAGGCCGGGGCGAGGCCGATCTCGACTGGCGGGATGGAGCGACAGGCAATGCCTGCGTGACGGTGAAGGGCTTCCAGCGATACAGCAGGCAGCTGCCGGGATGGAAATTTCCCATTCGTGAGAAGCCTGCGGAGGGGGAATTCCGCTATATGAGAATCGCGATGAAGACGCGTGGCTCCAAGGGCATGATGCTCGAACTGGCAGCAGACGGGAGTTTCCCGCCGGAGAGCATGCCGATTCGAACTTATTACGCGGGTGAGAATTCCACGGGATGGAAATCCAACGAACTCGCCAGGGAGATCCCCGACAAATGGCAGACCTACACCATCGATCTCTGGAGAGGGAACGGTGACTTCAATCTCACCGGAATGGCTTTCACCGTGATGGGGGGCGAGGCCTCCTACGATGCAATTGAACTGCGGCGGAAGCCGTAGGGGAGTCCTTCCGGGACCTGACGGTGAGAGCGCGGAATCTCCTCACGGGTTGTTAAAGCCCGAACCCGGTACCCGGCAGGAAGCGGTAGTAAACCTCCAGCATGAGGGTGGCGAGGGCGGTGTGGTAAACCGGATCGTTCTTGTTGCCCGGTCCGGGATTGGGTGGGGCCCGGAAGTGGCCATCGCCCTGCTGGCCGCTCAGGAGGGTGTCGCGGAACTTGTCGTTGTAGTCGAGCCAGCTCTTGCCGCCGTGGTTGATGGCGGCCTGGCTCACGTAGTAGTGCTCGTAAAGGTTACAGGGTCCTCCCTGGTAGCTGATGCTGGCGTGTTGGTCAATATAGTCCATTCCCTTGCGGGCGGCACGATGATTGGTTCCCTTGTGCTGCTGGAAGCAGAGGACCCCCGCTCCGGTCAGGGTGAAGTGTTCACCACCCACCGGGCTCGTCCCGGTGTAACCAAAACCGCCATTACTGTTCTGTCGACCTTCGCAGTAATTGAGCGCCCTGCTGATGCACTCAGGCAGGTTGCGGAAGTCGAGGCGGGTATGGTAGCCCGCCTTGAGAGCCTGCATTTGCCAGGCGGTGATGGACATGTCGCCCCCGCGGTTGCCTTCGTCGAAGCCGTATTCCCATCCTCCCGAGCGGTTCTGGTTGTCGATGATCCACTGGACGCCCAGCTGCACGGAATCCTTGAGATTGGGAATGTTCAGGCCGAGCTGGCGGCAGAACATGTAGGCTTCGGCGAGCGCGTAAGTTGCGATGCCATGCTCATAGACCCAGTGGTTGTTACCGCGGTTGGTGCACAGCCGGCCCTTGTTCTTCACGCTGTTATCGATGAGGTAGACCATGCCGTTGGTGACGGCCTCGCCGAATTCCTCGGAAAGAGGTGTCTCGCAGTGACCGAGATAGGCCAGGAGGACCAATCCGGTCTGGGCCACTTGGTTGCTGCCACCCCAGGAGCCATCACGGCGCTGCACTTTCTTGAACCAGCGCAGGGCCTTCATCACCGCCTCTTCACATGCCTCGTTGCCGCCATGCTGCTTGAGCCGGCGCATGCGGTCCGCGGCTGAACAGCGCTTCCGCATGGTAGCGGGGATTCGTCCGAAGCCGCCCCCGCCTCCGTTGCCGCCGGTGCCCCATCCCTGGCCAATGTCGTCCCGGAAGCCGTAGGTCAGCGCCGGAACAGCCTCCACCTCCGGAATCGGCACGGCGGTCGGAGAAGGCGTCACCGAGGCCATGACCTTGGCGATGGACGAGGAGGGCGCATTGGGCTTGGGAGTGACCTCACGGGTGATTCGCTTCTGCTGGAGCGGGTCGTCCTCCTCGGAGCCGGAAGAGTAGGCAACAATGATGGGGGATTTGATTATCAGGGAAGGCAGGAGAATAAAGAAGAGGATGAGCACCACCAGGATCACCGAGAGGATGGCAATGATCAGGCTTGTGACGATTGATGCCCGGCGCTGGGCATCCAGATTGGACTGGGCCTCAGGATTGAGTCGGGCGTGAATGCTCATGATGAAACAGGATGGAAGCCAATGTGCCGGAGCTAGTAAGAAGTCCTATTCCAAGGTTAATTTCAAGGCTGGAACGTGGTTTCTATCTCCAATATTAGCACAAAAAGGGGATCGGAATACACGGATTATAAGGACCCCTTAGCTAATTGTGGCTCCGGAGGTCAGGCAACGATCTGCTTAATAACCCGTCCCGCCACATCGGTCAGCCGGAACCGGCGGCCATTGTGTTTGAAGGTGAGTTTCTTGTGATCGAGCCCGAGGAGATGGAGGATGGTCGCGTGCAGGTCGTGGATCTCGACCTTGTCGACGACGGCCTGGTGTCCGATCTCGTCGGTTTCGCCGTAGGAGGTTCCGCTCTTCACTCCGCCCCCGGCGAACCAGTAACAGCCGGCGTGGGGATTATGGTCGCGGCCGGGTTTCTGGCTCTTCTGAGCCACGGGAAGGCGGCCGAATTCTCCGCCCCAGATCACGAGGGTTTCATCGAGGAGTCCTCGCTCCTCCAGGTCCTGCAGGAGGCCTGCGATGGGCTGGTCCGTTTCACCCGCGAAGCCGGTGTGGTTGCCCGCGATGTCGTTGTGCCCGTCCCAGCTGCGCTGGTTCTCCATCCCCCCGGAGTAGATCTGCACGTAGCGCACGCCACGTTCGATCATACGCCGTGCCATCAGGCACTGGCGGGCAAAGTGGGAGCATTGCCCATTATCGAGACCGTAGAGCTTCTTGATGTGATCCGGTTCGGAGTTGACGTCGACGCACTCGGGAGCTTCCTCCTGCATGCGGTAGGCGAGTTCAAAGCTCTTGATCCGCGCGGTGAGTTTCCGTTCCGCATCGGTACGATCCCGGTGTGACTGGTTCATTTCCCGCAGGAAGCGAAGCTGGGCACGTTGTTGTTCCTCGCTCATGCCCGGGACGCGTTTCAGGTTCGGGATGGGGTCGCCCTTGGTATTGATCCATGTTCCCTGGAAGGACCCCGGGAGAAACCCGTTGCCCCAGTTGGCCGCGTGGCCTTTGGGTAGTCCGCGGCCCTTGGGATCGCTCATGACCATGAAGGCTGGCAGGTTTTCGTTCTCGGTACCGAGCCCGTAGGCCACCCAGCTCCCCACGCAGGGATGGCCCATGCGTGTTACACCCGTGTTGGCCATGAAGAGGGCCGGACTGTGGTTGTTGGACTGGGTGTGGAAAGACTTCACAAATGCCATCTTGTCCACGTGTCTGGAAAGATGTGGAAAAATGGAGGAGACCCAGGCTCCACTCTGGCCGTGCTGCTTGAATTCGAAGGGCGACTTCATGAGAGGTCCCACCGCATTCTCAAAAAAGCCCGTGGTGGGATCGAAACCCTCAAGCTTCTGCCCATCGCTCTTGGTAAGTTCCGGCTTGTGATCCCAGGTGTCGACGTGGGACGGGCCACCGTTGACGAAGAGCCAGATTACATGCTTGGCCTTGCCATCGAAGTGTGGCTTGCGGGCCTCCAGGGGATTATTCCCCAGTTCGACCGCCGCGTGGCCGTTCTCGTGCAGGAGGGACGCGAGGGCAAGGGCACCCAGTCCACCGCCAGCCTTGCTCAGGAGTTCACGCCGGTTCCAGGCGTCTTCAAGTCGATTGCAGTTCATCAGGATTATTCCACGTAGATCATTTCATTGGAGGCGAGCAGGGCGTGGCAAAAGTCCACCAGGGCGGGTTCCTTCTTTCCGCCGTAGCTCGCGATCTGTTCATTGAGAAAATTGTGCATTCGCTTTCGCTGTTCTTCGGTCGGAGGCGATCCATGGGCGCGGTAGACTGCGCTGCCGACCGGATCGCTCTCGGCCATTACGGTTTTCGCAAAGTGGGCCGCCATTTCGCGTATCTGCGGACTGTTGATGAAGATAAGGGCCTGCGAGGGCGTGGTGGTCACCGCCCGCCGTCCCTGGCTGGTCATGGTGTCGGGCGAGTCGAAAAGCTGCATTATGGGCACCAGCTTGCTGCGCTTGATAAAGAAATAGATGCTGCGCCTTTTCATGCTCTGGTCCAGGGTGCCGGCTCCGTACATCCTGTGGTCAAGCAGCCCGCTTACCGCCAGGGCATTGTCCCGAATGATCTCGGCTTCCAGGCGACGGGGTTCCCGCTTCCACCAGTAGAGGTTCTTTGGATCGGCACTGGCGTTGGTCCCGTTGTCGGAGGAGCCCATGCGATAAGCCTCACTCATCATGATCTTCTTGTGCATGCGTTTGAGGGTCCATCCGTGGGCGATGAGATCGCGGGCCAGGTAATCGAGCAGCCCGGGATGGGTTGGCTTGGTGCCCTGAAAGCCGAAATCGTTGACGGATTCCACGATTCCACGGCCGAAATGATGTTGCCAGAGGCGGTTGACGATGACGCGGGCAAGAAGATGCCCGGCGCCACTTTCTACATCGGTGATCCATTTCGCCACTCCACTGCGTTTCATGGACGTGCGAGCCCCGGCTGGTCTGGAAACCACCCAGTTTTCCGCACTTGCCCCATTGCGCATGAGCACCTGGAGGAACCCCTGGGGAGCCTTGCCGTTTTTCTGGTCCGGATCGCCACGCACCAGGTAGTAGCTTTCCTTGTAGAAGTCGGGCACCTTGCCACTGTTGGTGTGGTGACGCATGGGCTTGAACCCCTCACTGCAGACCATCACTTTCTCCTTTTTCCCCTGGGGCCGGGTTGAGTTGAGAGCGCTGATCCGGCCGCTTAAACTGGCCCAGGCGGGATCGATCGGGAGGTAGAGTTCGATCATGCGCGCGAGGTCCGCCTCCTGGACCGCTCCCTTGTTTTTTTTGTCGAGGGCCAGTAATTCCCTGCGAGCGACCTCGCCCGGATCGGCCTGTCCTTCCCGCAGGGGAAGATTGGCGGCAGGCCGGTTGCTCACCGAGATTCGCAGGCGCCCGATGTTATGCTGGGTGTTGAGGTTGAAGTGGAGCCTGATGGAGAGCCGCTTGTTCGTTCCTTCGACGATTTCGGGGTTGGTGATCTCGAAGACAGCGGCGTGATCCTTTCCGAACTGCGGGTCGATCGCCCAGCCGCCCCCGGGGTTTCCATCGATCACCAGGTTGACATGGAGTTTGGCACTCTGATTGAAGGTCGCCCGCGGGTTAGCCAGTTTCAGGGCGGTGGTTCCGGCGGAGATTTCCAGGTGAGAGAGCCCGATATTGCCGTTGCTGGCCCGGCCCGGCCCACCCCGCTTCATCGACGGGTGCGCCAGAGCCTCGATGCGCAACGAACGCGGCTTCTCGACCGGGGAGGTGGCCACGAAGGTGTAGACGTCGGAGTTGGGATTCGCCCCGCCTGCGAGGTAGGAACCGTCCGGCTGCCGTTTGAAGGTGGCCCCTCCCTTGGAGACCAGGGGTTCCGCCACCAGCACCGTCCAGGCCGAAGTGTGCTCGACTGGATCGCTTCCACGATGGGTCTGCAGCCAGGCTTGCAGCCTCTTCGGGGCCTGCGTTTTTCTGAAGGCGTCCGCCTCAGCCTGCAGGGTGCTCATGGCCTCCCTGAACTTGTCCATCGCAGCGTCCTCAGGCTTGTTGATTTCAAGGTCGATTTCGCTCCGGACGGTCTGGGTGAAGGCGCTGAGCAGCTCGTAGTAATCACGAGTGGAAACGGGATCATATTTGTGATCGTGGCAACGGGCACAACCGATGGTGGTAGCGAGCATGGCCGATCCCATGGTGGAGACCATGTCGTCGGTGGCATCTAAGCGAGTGCGTTCCGCCTCGCTGGATGTGATCTGAGTGGGGTAGACACCTGCTCCAAGAAAGCCTGTCGCAGACAGCGCCTCCGAGTCAGCGGGTGCCAGCTCGTCTCCTGCGATCTGCCACTTCACGAATTGATCGTAAGGCATGTCGCCGTTCAGGGAGCGGATGACGAAATCGCGGAAGTGGAAGGCGAACTTGCGATCGTAGTCGTGTTCGAATCCATGGCTTTCTGCAAATCGGGCCACGTCGAGCCAGTGTCGTGCCCAGCGTTCACCGAACCCGGGGCGGGCGAGGAGGTCATCGATGATCTTCTCGTAGGCCTGCGGATCCTCGCTCTTCACGAACTTCTCGATTTCGTCCGGGGTGGGCGGCAGGCCGATCAGATCAAAGTAGGCCCGCCGGATGAGCTTGCGGGGATCGAGGGGAGTTGCCGCCACCAGTCCATGTTCGCGGCGTTTGGCGGCCAGGTAACGGTCGATCCCGGATGACACGTTATTTTCCGACGGGGGAGGAGCATCTCCCCGCAAGGGGGCGTAGGCCCAGTAGCGCCGGTCCTCGTCAGTCACCTGCAGGGGAGTCTTTTCCGCGGCACTCTTGTTCAGGAGCGGTTGGTCGTAGGCAGCTCCGAGGGCGATCCACTCCTCAATGGCGGCAACCGCTTCAGCGGGGAGCGGTGGTTTCTTGGGCGGCATGGCCAGTTCCTCTTCAAGGTGAGCGGTCGCCAGATAGAGGAGGCTTTCACCAGGCTTCCCCGGAACGATCGCCACCCCCTGGTCCCCGCCCTTGAGGAGCGCCTCACGGGTGACCAGGTTGAGGCCCGACTTGGTCTTGTCGCCTCCGTGGCAACGCACACAGTGCTCCTTCAGGATGCCACTCACCCGGCTGCTGAAGAGCTTCTGGCTCGCGGCCATCCTGGCCGCGTGCCCGCGATCCTCCGCCAGAGCCGATTGCGCCAGGACAGCAAGGACAAGGACCGGAAAAATCTTGGGCATACCGGAGGGTCACCCCGTGGCCCCCCCGGAGGCAAGTCCCCAAGAGGGACGACGTTGGCACCGGAATTTCAGGGTTGGGGCAGTTTTTGCGGGGTGAACCCGCGGGAGCACCTGTTGCCGTCGCGAATCGTGGTATTACACCAACTCGTTGAGGAGATTCTCATGCGGTCGCGGGATGACCACCTTGTGCACGAGGAGTCCCTTTTCCGAGACCAGGCTGGCGCCCGCATCGACTGCGGCCTGCACCGCCGAAACGTTGCCGGTGAGCGTGACGAAGGCCTTGCCACCCAGGGCCATTGCGAGGCGGATTTCGATGAGTTGCACCTCGGCCGCCTTGGCCGCGGCATCCGCTGCTTCAATCAGGGAGGTCACCGAGAAGGACTCGATCACCCCCAGGGCGTCCAGCTCGTCTGCCTGGCTGGTGCCCGAGATGGCGGGGAAGACGCTGGGATCGATATTGGAGAGGACTGCGGAGTCGATGACCGCCCCCTCGCTGATCGCCACTCCAGCCGCGACCGCGGATTGCACGTCGGCCACTTCACCTCCCACCATCACCATGTATTTGCCCGAGCAGATGGACCGGGCCAGCAGCATTTCCACGTTGGCGGCTTTGAGCATCTCGTCACTGCTGGAATATCCCGCCGCGATACTGGAGAGTTCGACGATGCCGATGGCGTTCTTGGTCATGGGGATGTTCTGTTAGAGTTTTTCGATGGTGACAGCGCTGTTCACGGTGGTGACGGTCCCCTCGATGCTGGAATGAATGCGGGCGGCCAGTTTTCCTTCCGGAATTTCCGCCACCAACTGGCCCGCCTTCACCTTGTCTCCGACCTGAACTACTGCCTTGGAGGGGACGCCCACGTGTTGACTGAGCGGAAGGGTTACCCTGCGGGCCTCGTAACTGTTGTCGTGCCAGGGAGCGGGGACGTTGTAGCTGGTGACCCCCAGTTTCTGCATGAGAGATTTCAGAGGGGCGTGCCGGCCGTCTGCCATGGGATGCGCCTTCACCTCCGTGGTGGGTCCGAGCCAGCGTTCCAGGTTGGCGTCCTTGCGGTCCGCGATGGCCTGGTTGCAGGCTTCCCTGGGGAAGAGATCCTCGGGGCATGCGTAGAGGGTGCACAGGCCGCAGGCGCAGCAGAGGTCGGCCCACTTGCTCCAGTTCTGCTTCCCGCTGGCGGAGAAGCCGAGGGTGCGCATCACCTTGTGGGGCTGCACGTCGTAACCCAGAAGGTAGCGTGGGCAGAATTCAGTGCAGTAACTGCACTGATCGCAGGCCGACTTGCCGATCCGATGCATGGCCTTGGTGGGAGTAAGAATGCGTTGGACGAGGCGGTGGCTGGTGGGCAGCACGATGAGCCCACCGGTCGTCTTGGTCACGGGCTGGTTCAGATCATCCGTCAGTTTTCCCATCATGAGTCCGCCCACGAAGACGGAGTAATCGCGGATGGATGGCCCGCCTGCGATCGCGATCACCTCCCGCAGGGTGATTCCCACCGGCACGGCCATGCTCATGGGGGTCGCCACCTCCCCGGCGACGGTAAGAATCTTCCTGGTGACGGGGCGGCCCTCCGCAGCCTCTGCAATATTATAGAGCGTTTCGGAGTTGTGTACCACCGTCCCGACCTGAAGGGGAATTCCTCCGGGCGGGATGAGCCGCCCGGTGCATTCATGAACCAGGACGAACTCATCACCTGCGGGATAGTAGTCGTCAAGGAGTTGAACCTTGATGTCCTTGCCGCCGGTCGCCTCCTTCAGGATGTCCACCGTCCTGGTCCGCTTGGCCTTGATCCCGAAAATCGCCTTGTCGGCTCCGGTTGCCTGCATGGAGAGCTCCATTCCCCGCAGGACCTGGTCCGCGTGGGCCTCGGTGAGTTCGGCATCCTTGTGCAGGAGAGGCTCGCACTCCGCGCCATTGGCGAGCACGTACTCGGCCTCCGCCTCAAGCTTCACATGAGAGGGAAAGCCTGCGCCACCTGCTCCCACCACGCCGGCTTCGCGGACTGCTGCAACGATCTCCATTTGCCTGCGAAGCAGCATCGTGGATGGGGATGCCGAGTCAAGGGTTGAGACTCTTTCTGCGAGGAATTTGCTTTTTGCGGGAGGCTCCTGAAACAGCCGTGGGGCCGGACCGGAGGGCGGGGAAAAGGAGGATTACTTCTTATTTTTTCCGCCCAGCGAGAATAGCTTTGTCTGTGTGCGCTGATACATGACTCCATTGGCAATAGCGGGAACGGCAAAGCATTTTTCTCCAAGTGGATTCCTGGCCAACAGCTTGAAGGTTTTGTCAGCGGCGATAACCACCACCTCGCCCGTCTTGCTTGTGCAGTACAACCGACTGCCGATCCACACCGGGGAGCAGTAGTAACTGCCACCCGCCCGCTCGCGCCAGTGGCGTTTTCCGCTGGCCGCATCCAGGCAGCTGACAATGCCGCTGTCTGTCCAGAGAAACAGGAGGTCGTCCTTGATGAGGCAACTGGGCACCAAGGGCGGCGATTGCCGCACCTCATAGGCCACCTTGGGCTCCTTCACTCCACCCTTTTGCGGAGCGCGCACCGCCACCAATTGCTGCGCTGACAAGCCCGCGCCGTGACTGCCGAATACCAGATCCTGATAGAGTTGCGGCGAGCCCACCACGCGACTGCCCAGGATGCCCTTGATCTCCCAGTTGACCTTGCCCGTGGCCAAATCCACACCCGTCATGCCATGAGCCGTGCCGGAAAAGACCAGTTCAGGCGAATCATTGCCGGTTTTCCGAACACAGGGGGTGCTGTATCCGGCCAGCACCGTATGGCGATCAATTTTCCAGCGGGTTTTTCCGCTCTTGCGATCGACGGCGATCAAAAAACTTTTCCCGGGAACCATGGAGGCATCCTTTGGCAGAAACCGCTTCATGACCTGCGGATGCATCTGGTCATTGGCCAATATGACCAAACCGCCGGCAATAATCGGCGAACTGGCTGAACCCCAGGTTCCCACGTAGGGACCCAGGTCCCGGCGCCACATTTCCTTGCCCTCAAGATCCAGTGCCAGGATGAGCAACTGCTCGGGTTTCGACCAGACCACCACCACGCCATCGGCATCCACGGTGGGCGTCGCCGAGGCAAAGTCGTTGTCCCGATGCATGTGATGGGGAGTGTAGGGGAAATCCCGGCGCCAACGAATCTTCCCGTCTCGGGTGTCCATACACAAAATCGTGCGCATGGTCTTCTCTGTATCGTTGGAGGTAAGGAAAATGCGGTCACCCCAAACCACCGGCGAACTACTGCCGCTTCCGGGAAGTTTTGCAACCCAGTTGTAATCCTTGGCAGTCCACTTGATGGGAATCGCTTTGGCCTCACTAATGCCCGAGCCATTGGGCCCACGAAAACGCGTCCATTCATTTTTCTTCCCAGCCGCATGCGCCACCACTGTCCCCATGCTGCATACGAGCAGCAAGGCAGTGAATGAGACTAACATATGACGCATGGCTATTTCAGGTGTTGGCCTAGAAAGAACTCAGCGCGATTCATAGTGATGGTAAACCAGGGAGTCCAGTTCCATTCGCCGTGGATACCGTCTGATCCACGGAATACCAACCACCGACACAGATCATCGCACTCCGCAACGATCGGTGACGCTACGTGCTGAAAAGGTCCATCTGCGGAGAATCCGCATGCGGGAACGGTTTGTCTTCAACCGGTTGCGGTGTCTTTGATTCCTGGCTTTGGGGGCGTCCGGCGTTCATCTCCAGATGGGTGAGGATCTCCTTCGCTCGATCAATAATCGGGGCGGGGAGTCCTGCGAGGCGGGCGACCTGGATGCCGTAGCTCTTGTCGGCCGGTCCGGGGAGGATCTTGCGCAGGAAGATGATGTCTTCCTTCCACTCACGCACCGCCACGTTGTAGTTCTCGACCGCTTCCCTGGTATTGGCGAGGTCGCAGAGCTCGTGATAATGGGTGGCGAAGAGAGCGCGGCTCTTGAGGACGTCATGCAGGTGCTCGGCTACTGACCAGGCGATGGAGAGACCGTCGAAGGTGGCGGTGCCACGTCCGATTTCATCGAGAATAACCAGGCTGCGGTCAGTGGCATTGTTGACGATGAGGGACGTTTCGTTCATCTCCACCATGAAGGTCGACTGGCCCCGGGCAAGATCGTCACTGGCGCCCACCCGGCAGAAGATACGGTCGACCAGGCCGATGCGTGCTGACTCGGCGGGAACGTAGGCGCCGATCTGGGCCATCAGGACGATGAGGGCGACCTGGCGGATGTAGGTTGATTTTCCCGCCATATTGGGACCGGTGAGGATGAGCAGGCGAGAGTTGTCGTGGAGGAGTCTTGAGTCGTTGGGAACAAACTTTTCCTCGACAAGGGTCTGCTCCAGCACGGGGTGCCGACCGTTGATGATTTCGAGATCGCGCGAGTCATCGAGGACCGGGCGGGTGTGCTGGTAGAGCTGCGCGGTCTCGGCCAGGCCCAGCAGGACGTCCAGAGTGGCGAGGCCGTTGGCGCATTGCTGCAGTTCGTCGAGGTGGCAGGTGATCTCACTGCGAAGTTTGAGAAACTCCTCGTACTCCAGCTGCTTGGCCCGTTCGTCAGCACCCAGAACCTTGCTCTCTTTCTCCTTCAGGCCGGGTGTGATGTAGCGTTCGGCATTGGCCATGGTCTGCTTGCGCTGGTAGTCCTCAGGGACCTTGGAGAGGTTGGCCTTGGTCACCTCGATAAAGTAGCCGAAGACGTTGTTGAACTTGATCTTGAGTGAGTCGATCCCGGTCCGTTCCCGTTCGTCCTGCTGCATCTGGGCGATCCATTCCTTGCCATCGCGGGAGGCGGAGCGCAGTTCGTCGAGTTCCGCCGAGAATCCATCCCTGATGAGGCCTCCTTCCCTGGGGGAGACCGGCGGTTCGTCGGCGAGAGCATTCTCCAGTAACCCCACCAGTTCGGGAAACTCGTGGAGCTGATGGAGAATTTCGGTTTTCAGGTGGCAGGTCTCAGGCTGCCGGGATGGGAGGGCATCCAAGTCGGCGCGGAGGGATGGAATCTGGGAGAGGGAAGTCTGCAGGGCCTGAAGGTCGCGGGGATTCCCTGAACCCTGGGCCAGGCGACCGGTGCAGCGCTCGATATCGCGGATCTCCTTCAAGCTCTCCCGGCAGTGAGTGAGCAGGAAGCTCTCGGCGAGGAAACTGCCGATAAGATCGTGCCGTGCCTCCAGGGTGTTACGGTCCGAGATGGGATGGAGGATCCAGTCGCGCAGTTTGCGGGCTCCCATCGGAGTGGCAGTACGATCGAGCACGCCCAGCAGGGTGTGCTGGCGACCGGAGCGCGAGTCGACAAGGTCGAGGTTGTGCTGGGAGGCGGTGTCGATGGCGACCTGCTCGCCGATCTGGCGCACGGCCAATCCGCGAAGGTGATCGCAGGAGCGGCGCAGCTGACAGGAAAGATAGTGCAGGATTGCGCCGGCCGCGCTGAGGGCAGGGTGCATGTCGGCGCAACCGAAGCCGTCGAGCGACTGCACCTTGAAATGGTCGCGCAGGGTGTGGACGGCCTGGTCCAGGAGAAACGCGTATCCGTCGTAGGGCAGGTTGTGAGGGAGTCCGCCGAGGGCCTGGAGTTGCTCGTCGGAGATGAGGAGTTCGGAGGGAGCCAGCCTGGTGAGCTCGTCCTCCAACTGCTGGCGGTCGGGAAACTCCGCCAAGGTGAACTCGCCGGTGGAGTGATCAACCACCGCGAGGCCGAAGGTGTCCCGGTGTTCGCACACCGCGGCGAGATAATTGTGGCGACGGTCATCGAGCAGAGAGAGGTTGTCGATGGTGCCCGCCGAGATGATCTGGGAGATCTCCCGGTCCACGATCTTGCCGGGCACCGGTTCGGAGGTCTGCTCCCCGATAGCCACCCGCCTGCCCTGCTTGATGAGCTTGGCGATGTAGTTTTCCGCAGCGTGGTGAGGGACACCGCACATGGGAATGCCACCCCGTTTGGTGAGAGCCACATTGAGGATCCCGGCAGCCTGTCTGGCATCCTCGAAAAACATTTCGTAGAAGTCGCCGAGCCGGAAGAAGAGAAGCACATCGTCGGGAAGCGAGCGGCGCATCGCCTGATACTGCGCCATCATGGGGGTGAGCTTGCCTTCCTTGCCGGCCACGGAGTGAGGTTCTAACCGGGGAGGCTGATGATTGAACGCGAAAGTTATTCACAGAGAGCCATCCGGGTGACGGTATGGAGCCGCAAGGACTGAGAAGAGGGAGCCCATGGACCCTGGTGGGCTGGAGAGTGCCTGGGGCCGATTCCCCTCATTTTGCTGTTTCGGGATGTCTCGTGAGCCGGGGGGGCATGGGTTGATACTGGGGTCACCAATGACGGCAGCGCCATCCGGTCCAATAAGGTGATCGGGCTTTGAAGTGGAGTTTGTGATTGCGGTGACAGGTTGCTAGGCTACTCGGCCTTGAAAGGAATTATCCCGATCCTCCTTGCGAATTTCGGACTACTTCTTCCGCTGGTCTCAGCCCGTGAACCGTGGGACCAGGGGGAGGCCAAGAAGATGGTGTCCAAGGTGCTGGAGGTTGAGAAGGCGGGTAAACTTCCGTGGAATCGCATCCCCTGGCGCATCCATGTCGCAAATGCGGTGAAGGAGGCCAGGAGCACGGGCAAGCCGCTCTTTGTGTTCTTCTACGTGCTCCAGGAAGGCCCTCCCAAGGAACCCTGTGGGCTGGAGGGGCGCCTCCTGCGCACTCACGTCCTGTCCGATTCCAAGGTCATCGGGGTGATCAAAGCCCACTGTGTGCCGGTGAAGATCCAGCTCAAGAAAGGGCAGGATTATCCGATCGACTGGGCCGCACTGAAGAAGTGGGCAACCGCCTACAAGTTTTCGAATGGTCGTGGGTTCACGGGATGCTCGGTGGTAAGCTCCGATCTCGCTATTGAGTTCGGGAACAGCGGCTTTGCCAGGATCTCCGAGATGCTTGAGTCCCGCGCCTTCGATCCCAAGGAATTCCATGCCCTGCTGGTTCGCGCCATGGAGCGGGTGAACGAAGAGCGCTCCTTACGCGTACAGCGTGGGATCAGTGACGCCGAACGGAAGCTGGAGATCGAGCGCTTTCGCCAGGGGGTGACGCGGGCGGTGCAGAGTGAAAGTCGTCGCAAGTTTCCGCCGGAGGGATACTCCCTTGAGCAGGCACTTGAGCTCTACCGGATGGCTGGGATAGTGGTCTCGAAGTAGGCTTGGGGCCCAGCGACGCCTTTTCCGGCGGACAGGAGAGTGTTTGATGAAGGTCAGGAGAAGTTGACAAAATCTGGTGGCCTTCGCAAGTAGTGGGGCGTCATGAAGAAAGAGTCATTCCACAAGCTGATTACCTTGGTTGCTGCCGTGGGCCTGCTCGGGGTGGCCCCCCATGCCCGGAGCGGGGAGGATACGAAAGAGCCCGAGGCGAAGGACATGGAAGAGGCCATGGACCTTATGAGCGGATCGCTCAAGCGGCTGCGTCGGCTCAGGAGAGACCCGGATCGCTGGACCAAGAGCGCCGCTCTGGTCGCGGAGGGATCGCAGATCGTCATTGCATCCATGAAGTGGATCCCGAAGGAGATCGAAGAGCTGCCCGAGGGGCCGGAGAAGATCAGGGCGCTCGCTGATTCACGCCGTCTCATGGGACTCACTCTCGCCGGCTACGCCGAACTGGAATTGGCCTTCCTTGCCCAGGATGAAGAAAAGGCAGAAGAGACCCTCGACAAGCTGAAGGAGATCAAGGCCGAATCCCACGAGAAGTATAACAAGGGGGAGTAGGGGCCGCCCCAGACCGAGTTCACAGGAAGGCGTGAAATGGTCCGCGCCTTTTTTGACGAAGGAGAAAACGCCAGAAGGTCAGTTTTCCTCTCTTTGAACGTCTTGCCGCACGATGCTGACGGGGGTGCCGATGGGCAGCTTTGAGTAGATCGTGGAGGCCACCTTGGAGGGCATGCGGACGCAGCCGTGCGAGGCAGGATAGCGGGGGACACGTCCCTGGTGCATGCCGAGCCCTTTCCAGCTCAAGCGCATCCAGTAGGGCATGGCAGCTCCCTTGAACTCCCCGCCCTCGGGGACTTCGTCTTCCGTAATGTCAGCATCGGTCTTGTGGACCTTGCCCTCGGCATCGTAAATCGTCCCGTAGAGGTTGGATTGTTTCTCGCGCTCGATCTTTTCCACAATCCGGTAGTTGCCCGGCGGGGTGGGGAAAGTCCTCCTGCCGGAGGCGATGGGGTAATCCATCGCGATATTCTTGCGGTTGTAGATTCTGGCCCGTTGCTGGGAGAGATCGATTTCCACCCGGATATTGTCCTCGTCCAATGCGCTGAAAGCGGTGGAATTCTTGTAGACGTTGTAGGTCTTGGGATAGGACGGTTCGGCAGTGAAGTAAGCGTAGGATCCCGGGGGATACGGGTTGACCCATTGGGCCTTGAGGATCTTTTTCTGATTGGGATTGGGTTCGGGAGCTATCGTGCAGCTGGTCGTGACAGCAACCACGGCAAACAGAAGGGCGGAGAGGAGAGTCTTAGGAAGGTTCATGGAGATTCCCGACACTTGGACAGAAGTATTCTAACACCTTGGGCTGCAATCTCAAGCCTCTTCCGGTTGGCAGGTTGGGCACCAGGCCGTGGTGCGGGTGGCGATTGTTCCGCGCGCGAGGCTGGAGCGGCAGCGGGGGCAGTAACCTCCGGCCTTCCATCGGTGTTGGAAGAGCCAGGACCGGGGTGGAACCTGTTCCACGTAGCGCCCCGGGGAAAATCCCCGGGCCCCGTCGCGGGGCGCGTTCTTATCGGCGACGTGGCGGAGCGCCCCTCGGCATACCTGTCGGCTCACGGTGCGCACGCGGGCCAGGTCGATTTCCTGCAGGCGCATCCCCGGGTGACAGGGAATCCGCCAGGAGATCTCATCGGCCATCCAGTTGCCCACCCCGGGGAAAACGGTCTGGTCAAGCAGGAGGGCCTTGAGGGTGGTCCCTCTGCGACGGGCGGTCAACCGACGCAGGTAGGCGAGTGTGAATCCCGGGCCCAGCACTTCCACGGGTAGCCCCGTCCAGGGGTCGAGGCAGGGTTGGTGGAGGAGAACGCGTCCAAACTGCCGATAGTCCGAATAGACCAGGGCGAGCCTTGTCGTGCGCAGGATGAGGTGATCGTGTTTGGCCGGTTCATGATCAGGGCCTGCCAGGAAGAGGCGGCCCGACATCCCGAGGTGGAGCTCAAGGTGGGTTGTTGGATGGGTGCCTGTGGATTTACAGGGACTGCCGTTTTTAAAACTGAAGAGAAGACGCTTGCCATGCGTCCGGCTGCTATCAATAAAAGTGTTAGGCAAGGTGGATTCAATGACGGAGGCCGGTGTATCGCGATAGACGCGGGTGTGGGGATGGGAATCCACTGCCACGATCTGCTGGCCTGTCCCGGGTTCCCAGATCCGGCGGGCGAGTTCCACTTCGGCGAGCTCGGGCATTCTTGGTCGCAGGTTTGAAAGTCAGATCCTGGGTCTTGCAGGTCCGGAGTTGTCGACCGGTGCAGGTTGATCATTCACTTCCGGGGAGGGTCATTCGATGGCGGTTTCCTCCGCGTTTTTTCCAGCAGTCTCCTGGTCTCCGGATGTCCCGGTTCCAGGGTCTCGGCCCGTTTGAGCAGGGAAGCTGCGGGAGCGAGGTTCTTGTTCTGGTCGATCCAGAGGCGGGCCAGTTCCCGGAGAGCGTGGGCAGACTTTCCGGGTTGCTCCGGTGGAATGGCTCGAATGGCGTTGCGGAGACGGTTCTCTGCGCCAGCCCGGTCCCCGGACTGGCGCAGAGCCCCCGCAAACTCGATCTGGAAGTTGGCGTCGAGGACATCCGGGTGCCCTGAATCCCTGGCGAGGGCCTCGGCTTGACGAAAGAGCCGGGAGGCAGCTGCGGTGTCTCCGTCGCGGAGGGTGGCAATGGCCAGGCGCGCAGCCAGAGCGGGATGCTCGGGGTGGTCGAAGCGGGCCTTCTCCAGGATGAGGCGGGCCTGGTGAGGCTTCTTAAGTTCAAGGAACTGATCGGCCAGCTGGAGGAAGTCGTCCGGCGCACCTCCGGCGATGCGGAGAACCTCGGCGCGATGATGAAGAGATTTGCCGGGTTTTCCGCTACGGGCGTAGAACTGGGAGAGAGCCTTGTGGGCGAGCGTCTGGTCGGGATCGATTTGCAGGGTTTCTTGCAGGGTCCTGAGGGCGGCCTCCTCCTGTTTGTCATAAAGCTGGAGGAGGCCGAGCCGGGTTCGCAGGTCCAGGGAATCGGGCTGGAGTTCCAGGTGTTTCTGGAGCACGCCGATGGCTTTCCCGAGGCGGCCGGTCTGGCGGTAGTAGTCCGAGGCGCGGCGGGCAGCCATCGCAATCTGCAGGCCGGTTTCAACGGTTTTCTCCGTGATGTGATCAAGCGCTTCATTGAGTTCCGGAGAGCCCCCCGGCAGGAGGGTCCGGGCCAGAGGAGGAAGGGACATCCAGTGCTCGGGTCCCGCGCCCCCGGCTTTCAGCTGAGCCTGGAAGAGGGCCAGGGATTTGTCCCGCTGGCCGAGGTTTTCGTGCAGGTGGATGAGACGCGTATAGACCTCATGGTGGTGGGGGAACCTCTCATTGGTGCCAGTCAAAAGCTCTTTGGCAGCGCGCTGGGCGACCGCATCGCGAGGAGCATAGTTCTCCAGGAAGTCGGTGTAGTAGAGCTGGGAGTGCAGGTGAGCGGGTTGCGCTTCAGCAAAGCTTCGCAACGTTCCGGTTGCGGCGGAAAGATCCCCGTCCTGTCGTTGGAGCCGGGCCGCCCTTCGTGCCACCGGGAAGGAGTCGGGGTCGTTCTGGAGAGCCGTCTCGAAGTGCTGGCGCGCGGCCTTGGTGTCGGCGTTCAAATCCGCGAAGACACCCTTGGCATACTCGGCAAGATTTTTCCCGGCAGCGTTCTGCTCTCCCGAGGCCGGAACGGCGAGGATGAGAACGACTGAGAACCTGGAAAGGAAAGCGGCGGTCATGGACCGCCGCCAGAATAAACGAAGTTGAGGGATCTGAAATCCGAAATCCGTGGTTTCGCAGATCACTTCACCTTGAGGGTGCCCCACATGAGCTGGCCGTGGCCGGGATAGGTGCACACGTATTCGTAGTCACCGGGCTTGTCGGGCAGAGTGAGGTAGAGAGTGAAGCGGCGGCCCGGAGCGATCTGTGGAGTGGATCCCAGCAGAGCGGGGGAGTCCGGAATGAAGTTCTTCTCAATCGCCTTCGAGCCCAGTGCGATGGTGGCCTCCAGGACGCTCTGACGCGTCCCGGGCCTGATCACTGCCAGGTTGTGCATCAGACCATCGGGGTCATTGTTGGTGAGGACGATGGCGAGACGCTCGCCGGCCCTGGCCTCAAGGAGCTTCTTGTCGAACTTCATGCCAGGCAGCACTCCCACCTCGATCTTGCGGGCCTGCTCGTAACCTTCCGGGATGAGACGCGCGGGTGCCTTGCTCAGGGCATCCATCTCGGCCTTCACCTTGGCATCGGAAATCTTGGCCAGCGATTCACTGCGGAAGTTGTTGATGAACCCACCGAAGCTGGCTCCACCCTTGAAGTTGCGAGCCTTGGCAAACCAGCCGAAGTATTGCTTGCGCAGTTCCGCAGTCCATCCCTCGGACACGTTCTTGAGCGCGAAGGCATAGTGAATCTGCTGGCGCTGCGGGTTGTTGGCCTTCTGGTCGAGAAAGGCTTTCCCGTAATTGCCGGAACGCTTGAGCAGGTCATCGTTAAATTCGATCTCTTCCAGTCCGACGGCCTCCTGTTGCAGGAGGGGAACGGTCTTGGCGACCACGTCGGGAGCGCCGAGATAGACCAGCATCGCGACCAGTTCGCGGTTGAGGGCATCACTCTTGGCCGGATACAGGGGGTTGATGGCCTCGGTTATTGTTTCCGCGGTGACGGGATCGGGCTTGCCCATCCGGATGAAGCAGAGCGACAGCACGCGCAGGGCCTCCAGTTTCTGGGCCTCGTTCATCTCGTCAGGAGATATCTGGCTCAGGGCATCGAGGAGGGCGTCCTGGTAGCTGGCATCGCCCTGTCTCGTCAGAGCCAGAAGAGCGGTGAGGGCGGTTTGCAGGTCGTTTTCGTTGAGAGCCTTGGCCGCCCAGTCGCTGACCGGCTGGTGCTCAAGGGCCACCCGCGCAGCGTAGCGGATGAAGCGGTCCTCGTGGCCGAGTTTGCTCCAGATCCTGGAGATGGAACCGGCAACCTGCCTGCCATGGTACTGCTCCAGCTCCCGGCGTTGCATGCGGAGAGTGCGATTGATCTTCTTGTCCGGGAAGCGGCGCTCCTTGGAGGCCTGTCCCTGGTAGGTCACCCGGTAGAGGGCGGACTGTGTTCCGCGGCCCCCTACCGCGAAGTACATATTGCCATCCTTGCCGATCACACCATCGGTTACGTTCAGCGGGACACCAGTGACGAATTCTTCCTTTACGGCCGTGTAGCTCGAACCCTCAGGGGCGAGATGGATGGCGTAGATGGTGCCGTAGGTCCAGTCGAAGGCATAGATGGCATGCTGGTAGTCGGCCGGGAAGTTGGACCCCAGACCGGACATGACCCCGGTGGGGCAGCCCGGTCCGATATCGATGGTCGGCGGCAGGCAGTCCGGATACCAGGTCGGCCACTTGCCGGTGCCGGTGCGCCAGCCGAATTCGCTTCCGCTGGTGCAGTGGTAGATGCGGGTGGGGCGATACCAGGGGGTTCCACTGTCCCACTCCATGTCGGAGTCGTAGGTGAACAATTCCCCTTCGGCGTTGAATGCCACGTCGTACTGGTTGCGGAAGCCGGAGGAGTAGAAGTTCCAGCTCTTGCCGTCGGGATCGGTTCTTGCGATCCAGCCCCCGGGAGCCCGGATGCCGGCGGCGTGGCCCCGTGCATCGGTCATCCGCGGCAGGAGGAGGTCCTCCGCGTAGTTCTTGGGAACGGAGTAGACGTCCGGGTTGGGAGGCTTGGTGTGGTTGCCGCCCAGGACCATGAGGGATTTTCCGTCAGGAGTGAGAACCACCGCATGCGGTCCATGCTCTCCGCCGCCCTGCAGCCCGCGCAGCGGGGTGACCTTGTCGAGCTGATCGTCACCGGTGGTGTCGGTGAGATAGTAGAGTCCACTTCCGTGTCCGCCCACGCCACCGCCATTTACGGAGACGTAGAGGCGGTTGAAGGCCCACAGGAGACCGTGGCCGCCGCTGATCGGAGCGGGGACCTTCTCCACCACAAGCTCCTTGCCGGGAGTGATGCGCCAGATTCCAGCCTTGCCCTGGTCACTGCAGTAGAGGCGGCCCTTGTCGTCGATGGCCATGGAAACCCAGGAACCCTGCTGTCCCTTGGGAACGGTGTAGATCTTTTCCACCTCGAAACCTTCGGGATGGGCGACCGCCTCGCCCTTGGCGGCGGGTTTTTTCCTTGCCGCCTTCTTGGAGATGCGGGTGAGAACGATGTCCTTGGCTTCCACCCTCATCGGACCCCCGGCGTGAAGTTGCAGGGCAAGTACGCCTGAGAGCGAGCGCTTGGCGTTCTCCTCATCGACAATCTCACTCGTGGTTGCACCATTGACCTTGTGGGTGAGGACGTTGCCCTTGGCCACGATGGTGTAGGTGTTCCACTCACCGGGATTGATTTTCTTCTTGGCGTCGAAGTCGCCCACGATGGCGCGCTTGCCGTCGTTACCCACCTTGATCTTCTGGCCGCGCTGGGCAATGATCCCGCGTCCCTTCTCCTCATACATCATGCCGAGGTATTTCTGGGAGGGATGGATGTCCATCTGGTAACCGCTCACCACCCAGTTCTGCTCGTTGACAACCTTGGACCGGTACTGGATGCCCGAGTTGTTGTTTCCAATCACCCTGACCTTGAGAGTGAGCTCGAAGTCCTCCACCGGCTTGCCCTGGTAGACGAGAAAAGTATTCGCGCGGGTGGGCTTGTCCGGTGTTGTTTCTCCCACGATCGCTCCATCCTGCACGGACCAGAATTGGGGAAGGCCTTTCCAGCCCGAGAGATCCTTGCCGTTGAAGAGTTTTTCCGGGGCGGCCGACAAGGCGGACACCAGAAACGAGAGTGCGGCGGTGGTCAACAGGGCGTGTTTCATGGTCCGGAGTAGGTAGCGGAGCCATTCCCATGCGACAAGGCGCGTTTTTCCCACTCGATCAGGTGACAATAACCACCAATGCGCCTCCGGCCCGGGACTTCGGGTTTCCACGGAACCACCAGTTCCCCGGATGGGGCTTCTTCACACCATGATAGACGGAGGGAACAGCACCCGCCGTGTCCGTCAGGACTTGTAACGCAAGCGCTTCTTGTGGCGGTTGGCCTTCATCCGCTTCTTGCGCTTGTGCTTGTTGATCTTGGTCTTACGACGTTTTTTCAGAGAGCCCATGGTGTGCAGTGGTTGGGGAGGTCGAAAGTCGGGATGAGGTCAGGGAACGATCTTGTTGAGCGGGTATTCGATGATTCCTTCCGCTCCAAGTTCCTTGAGATCGGGAACGAGGTGGCGCACGGCGGATTCGTCGATGATTGTTTCCACGGCTACCCAGCCGGTCTCCGCGAGGGAGCTTACGGTCGGGCGGCGGAGGGAGGGTAGGCGTTCCAGGACTTCCGGCAAGGACTTTTCGGGGAGGTTGAGCTTCAAGCCCACCTTGTCGCGGGCGGCCAGGGCAGCCTGGATCATGAGAACCATGCGCTCCATTTTCTGCCGCTTCCAGTCGTCCGCGAAGGCTGCTTTGGAGGCGAAGAAGTGCGGAAAGGAGACGAGCAACTCATCCACGATGCGCAGCTTGTTGGCCCGCAGGGAGGATCCGGTTTCGGTGACATCCACGATGGCGTCCACTAGGTCGGGCACCTTCACCTCGGTTGCTCCCCAGGAGAACTCGATGTCGGCATGGACGCCCTTGCTCTCGAGATAGCGCCTGGTGATGCCCACCCCCTCGGTGGCGATCCGCTTCCCTTCGAGATCCTGCACGGTCTTGATGGGAGAGTTCTCGGGGACCACCAGGACCCAGCGGGTGGGGCGCACCGAGGCGCGGGAGTAGGGGAGTTCGGCCAGGTCCTCCAGATCTGCTTCGTTTTCGTAGACCCAGTCGTAACCGGTGATTCCACAGTCGAGAAATCCGTCGTGGATGTAGGCCCCGATCTCCTGGGCCCGGATCATGAAGATATCGAGCTCATCGTCATCGGATGAGGGCCGCAGCCCGCGCGATGACGAGTAGACATGGTAGCCGGCCTTCGCGAGGAGGGCGAGGGTTGGCTCCTGCAGGCTGCCCTTGGGCAGTGCGATGCGTAGAGTATTCGCTGAATCGTCCACGGTGGTCCCCCATGGGGGGCGGGGGTTTTACCTGCGAACGGCGCTGAATCAACGCTAATCTGGTCCCCGGCGCACCGGGACCTGTAATTTGAGCCGGCTCCTGTCTGCCTTGAAGGGAAGGATCCGGATCCGTGCCGTCGTGACAGTCGCGAGGGGGAAACAACTCTTGGTGCCTCGATTCGTGCCGGTATTGGTGGATTCAGGCCTGGGTCAGCGCCCAGCGGATCAAGGGAAGGTGTGCGGGGTTCACCGAGGACAGAATCTCGTCTCGAAAGGCCTGTTCCTGGGCGTTGTAACGTTCGATCAGCTGCTCGGTGACCGAGATTTCCCACATGCGGCGGGCGATCTCATCAAGCGGATTTTTGTGGGGAGCGCGGCCCGCTCCGCCCCTTTCCTGCCCCCGCAGGGCATTGGTTCCCAGCAGATAGGGAGTGAGTTCGGCCACCTGGCGGTCGCGTAGTTCGACGGTGGCGTCTTGATCGCCCCGCAGCAGCATGAGTTCGGGGAAAAGTCCGCGAATTTTGCGGACGAGAGAGCCGCAGCCGTTGGCCCGGATGGATTCGGCATCGCCCAGATCGCGCACTGCGACGGCCAGTTCTTCAGTCATCCGCGCCCGGTCAGTGGGGAGAGGGACTAATTTCTGGGCTTCAAAGGGAGAATCCGCAGCGGAGGAAGAGCTCATGATCTAGGTAGTTTCTGGTAATTCCTTGAGATTGAGGGATCTGGCCGGGGTGATCTCGGCGAACGGTCATAGTTCTATCTCCTTATAAATTAGTTTTCCAGCTAATTTTTAATATTTCGCTTTAGTTAAATATTCGAAAAATGGCGTAATTCCCATGGGCAATAGGGGCTTCAATAGCGGGCCCAGTAAAATTAATTTAGCAAAAACTTGCCACCTGGGACTAACTTTAATAAATTTACGAGGTGAGCACGCCTTCCCGATTCGAACACTTGGCGGACGATCTCTGGCAGCTGAGCCTGGCCGAGTTGCGTCATTTTCAGGGCGTGACTGCCAAAATCATGGCTGCCAAGGAGGAAATTGCGGCAGTTTCGGAGACCTCTGCCGAGGAGCGGGACCGGGTTGCCGCGATGGAACTCAAGGAGATTCGCGACTATCTGGAGAATGAGGAAGTGCCCCTATCGGGCCCTGAGGCGGTGGTTCTGGCAGCCTACTGCAAGCATCAGGAGGGGACGGAGCTCCTCGATTCGAAGGGACTCAACATTTTCCTCGATTCCTATGGCCGCAAACCTGCCAATACCACCACGGTGGTCGAAAAGCTGGGCAAGCGTCGCCTGATAGGAATCGAGGACGAAGGTCCGCATTCCCACAAGAAATTCAAGCTTACCGATTCCGGGAGGGACGAGGCGTGGGACATTCTTATCCGCCTGCGTCGTGGTCGCGGACGTTCGCATTTGACGGCAGTGAGTTGAGGAGAGTTCAAGTTCCGGATCTCGGACTTCAAATGGATCTGAAATAAGGGCTCGCGGGTTCGAGTCCTGAAGGTTGAGAACCGATACGGGCTCTGCGGACGACGGTATTACGCTATTACGCCTTGCACCCACCTGCGGGTTCCCCAATCCTGCGCCGCCCATGAGCACAGCGACATTGGAAAATACGAGGGAGCCCCTTGCGCAAGCAGCTGCCGAGGCCCGGGGACTGGCGATCGATGCGGTGCACGCCTGCTCCTCCGGTCACCTGGGACTTCCCCTCGGATGTGCCGAGATCGGGGCGGTTCTCTATGGTCAGGTGCTGCGCCATAATCCGGCCGCGCCCAAATGGCTCAACCGGGATCGCTTTCTCCTCTCGGCCGGGCACGGCTCGATGTTTCTCTACGGCTGGCTTCACCTGTCGGGCTACGACCTGCCGCTGCAGGCGGTGAAGGATTTCCGCCAGCTTCACAGCATCACGCCAGGACACCCTGAGTATGATGAAACCCCCGGAGTGGAAGCCACCACCGGTCCGCTGGGACAGGGTGTGGGCAATGCGGTGGGCTATGCCCTGAGTGGCAAGCGGTGCGCCGCTCGTTTCAACACCCCCGAGCACACCCTCTTTGATCATCACGTGATCGCGCTGGCGGGGGACGGTTGCATGCAGGAAGGCGTCGCGCGCGAGGCCATCGCCTTTGCGGGTCACAACGGTCTGGATAATCTCATTCTCATATATGACAGCAACGACGTGACCCTCGATGCGATGGCGGAGGTGACACAGAGCGAGGACGCAGAGTCCTATTTCACGGCAGTGGGTTGGGAGGCGGTCACGGTAGATGGCCATGACCTGGTTGCCCTGGCGGGGGTCCTGCAGGAGGCCAAGGACAATGACAACGGCAAGCCCAAGGTCATCATTGCCAAGACCCTGATCGGGAAGGGCATTCCCGAGGTGGCAGGCACCGCTGCGGGCCACGGGGAAGGTGGAGCCAAATTTGCGGAGGCGGCGCGGCAGGGGCTCGGACTGCCGGAAGAGACCTTCTACGTGTCGGAGGAAACGCGGGAGTTTTTCGCGGCGCGTTGCGAGGCAGCGCAGGATGAATTTGCAGCCTGGGAGAAGACCTACACGGAGTGGACGGCCGCTAACCCCGAACTCGCGGAGGAACTGCAGGATGGAATTTCCAAGTCTGTCCCAAGTGATCTCCTCGATCGCATTCCGGAGTTCGATGCCGATCACAAGGACGCCACCCGCGGATCGGGAGGCGTGGTCATCAATGCAGTGGCCAGGGATGTCCCCCAACTGGTGAGCGGCTCTGCTGATCTCTACGGTTCGACCAAGAACTATATCAAGGATGATACCGACTTCGGGGCGGACAATCCAGGCGGGCGAAACATCTGGTTCGGTATTCGCGAGCATGCGATGGGTGCGATCTGCAACGGAATCGCCTACGACGGAATCTTTCGTGCGAGTGGAGCGACCTTCCTCGTCTTTGCGGACTATTTGCGGCCCTCCATTCGCCTTGCCAGCCTGGCGGGTCTGCCGGTCACCTACATCTTCACGCACGATTCGGTCGGTGTGGGTGAGGATGGCCCGACTCACCAGCCGGTTGAGACGGTGAGTGGGCTGCGGGTGATTCCCAATCTCGATGTCATTCGTCCGGCCGATCCCGAAGAGGTGGTCGGAGCGTGGGCGGCCGCCATGCTGCGCACGGATGGTCCGACCGCCCTGATCCTGTCCCGCCAGGGTGTAGCCAATCTCAGCAGTTCGCCCATCAAGGTGCGGCGTGAGGGAGCCTACCGGGGAGGATACGTGATCAGGGAGGAAGAGGGCGAACTGGAAGCGATCATCATGGCGACGGGGTCGGAAGTGGAGCACGCCCTGCAGGCGGCTGCACAACTGGGCGGTGGTGTGCGGGTGGTTTCCATGCCCTGTCTTGAGCGCTTTGACCGGCAGAGTGCCGACTACCGCAGTTCGGTTCTGCCCGGTTCCTGCACCCGGCGGGTGGCGATCGAAGCGGGGGTGACCGGCTTGTGGTGGAAATACGCAGGCGAGAAGGGTCGCGTCATCGGGATTGATCGTTTCGGCCTCAGTGCTCCCGGGAACACGGTGATGAAGGAACTGGGGATCACTGCAGGGGCGGTTGTGGATGCCGTGAAGAGCCTGTAGACCCGGACGGTTTTCATCATTTTCCGGGAAAGGTGCGGACCCGGGGTGCAATAGGAGAAAAAGGGGCTGTTGTCCCCGGGGTCGACCTGCTCAACTGGGGGCGCTTCGGGAGAGCCGGAGTCTTTCCGGGGACGCCCGTGGCACGGGCAGGAAATAGATGGGGAATCCGGTGTGAATCCGGAGCGGTCCCGCCACTGTGAAGCCGGCGCCCTGAGCGCTGGCCAAGCCAGATTACCAGCCTTGGAAGGATGTTCATTGAGCCCGCCAGCGACGGGCAGTAGAGCATTGACCAAGTGAAGAGATTGAGGATAGCGACTCCAGCGGTCGCAGCAGGGTTGGTAGGAGGCGCCGGAGTGGTGATGGCCCAGTCAGGGACGCAGGAACTCGCGGAAATGGTGGTGGTGGCAAACCGCCTGGAAACACCGGTGGAGAACGTGGGCAGTACCTTTTCGGCCCTGGAAGTAGAGCTCCTGGAGCGACGCGGGATTGTGACCCTGGAAGATTCTCTCCGTCTCGTTCCCGGGACGGGGACCGGATCGGAGGGAGGTCAGCGTGGCTCGATCTCGGCCTTGCGGCTGCGCGGGTCGGAGTCGGACCACACCCTGTTGCTCATTGACGGGATGCGGGTCACCGATGCCAATGTCACTCCCTTCAACCTGCTCGGTGGAGAGACCTTGCTTGGTTATTCGCAAGTCAACGTCCTGCGGGGACCGCAGAGTGCTCTCTATGGGAGCGAGGCGATCGGCGGGGTGGTGAGCCTGGACACCCGGGTGGGATCGGGTGGGGGCGATCAGCGGGCTTTTCTCGAGGGAGGGTCCTTCGGGAGCTTGCGCGGGGGAGCTGAGTTCCAGGGCGAGTCCGGTGAAGCCCGGTGGTATCTTGGTGGTAGTCACGAGGTGACTGCCAATGATCGAATCGGCAATGATTTTGAGCAGAGCCAGTTTGCCCTGCGGGTGGAGCGGGACCATGGTCCAGACACGGTGGCCGGCTTTACCGCACGGGCCTGGATGAGCGCTCTGGAGAATCCCGGCAGCATCGGGTCCTTTGCTATCGGGGCGGTAGATGAGCGAGAAGCCTGCCTCACTACGGGCTACCTCGAGCATTCTGCCAGTGAACGGTTCCGCAGCAAGGTTGTCGTGGGTTACTATCGCGAGGAGTTCGAGGAGCGGGGGGCCTTTCCCTTCCAGAGTGAAGCGGAAAAGGTCTCCCTCGATCTGCGCAACGTAGTGAGCTGGAGCGATCAGCACGAGACGGTAATCGGAGGATTGCTGGAATGGTCCTCCTTCCGTTCAACCGGCACTCCGGTGGATGAGGATGGCTGGTTGAGCGGGCTCTATGCCAACCATGTGTGGCAACCCATCGGAGGGGTGACCGCCTCGGTGGGAGGACGATGGGAGCATCTCGAGCGCTGGGACGATGCCCTTACCTGGCGCGCCACTGGAAGCTGGCAGACTCCGGCGGATGGCGTACGGTTGCGCGGAAGCTACGGGACCGGTTTTCGGGCTCCCTCCTATTTTGAACTGTTTGGCGCCATCCCGGCCTTCGATTTCGTGGGGAACCCAGACCTTCAGGAGGAGCGTTCCCGGGGATGGGACGTGGGGGTGGAGTGGCAGCCCTGCGAGGGATTTCTGTTGGACGTGACCTGGTTCCACAACCGCATCGAGGACCTGATCGATTTCAAACCGGTCAACATCGGCAAGGCAACCACGCGGGGCCTCGAGGTGAGTGCGGAGGGGAGATTTGCCGGAGATCACATCACCTGGCGGGGAAGTTATACCTGGCTGGAAGCCAACGACGATACCACCAATCTCCGTCTGGTGCGGCGAGCCCGGCACCGGGCCAGCCTGGATCTCCAGGGTGAACCCACTGAGCGTGTCCTGGTGGGAGTTGGGGGAACTTATGTCAGCGGTGTGGAGGACAACGACTTCAGTGTGTTTCCAGCCGTTCGGAAGTCGCTCGACGAGATCATCCTCCTGCGGGCCTATTGCCGATACAGGGTGAGCGATCATGTTTCAATACACGGTCGCGTTGAGAATCTGTTGGATCGCGACTACGAGGAAGTGGCCAACTTCCCCGGTCGCGGGCTGGGTATGTTCGGGGGAGTGCAGGTGCGGTGGTGAATTGCGCGCACGGTGTTCACCATGAAGACCGGGTGGTGCACTGGTCGCCCACGCAGGGAAAACCACACGTTAGTTTAACCGCGAGCGCGGGGGGTCGCCCACATAGAGGACCTGGGAGGCGGTGTCCAGGAGGGCACTGCTCTCTTCGAGGAAATCCATCCCGATGATGCCGTCGACGGGGCGGCCGGAACGGTCCCGGAAGGTGCGGCGGATGGTTTTAAGGGGTGTTACGGCGACCTGGAATTCGTTGACCACAAGTTGGCCGAAGACGACGTCCCGGAGGACTGCGGTGCGGACGGAGGCACGGTCGCCGGAGGCATCGATGATCTTGGAGCGTGAGGCGGTGGTGGGAATGCCGAGGCGCTGCACGGTTTCGGCGGCCATCACGGTCACCTCCGCCCCGGTGTCGACTACCCAGGTCAGATGTTTGCCCTGACAGCGGCACCTGACGAGGAGGTGGGGAAGGCGGCCGGCAGTTTCGAGGCGCAACGAATCGAAGCCCAGGCCTTCGTGGCGGCCCAGGGCATGGATGTCACCCCGTCGCGCGTTCTTGGCCTGTGGTCCGGGGATCCAGAGCTTGCCGGTCTGCAGGTCAATCAGGGCGGCCAGTCCGCTCAGCGCATCGAGTCCCATCTGGCCGTCATAGCGGCTGGTAGCGGTGTGGCGCTTGGTGGGCGGAGCGAGCATGAAGGGGAAAGGCGTGGCAGTGACGTGTCCGGCTCCCAGGGCTCCGAGGCCAACCCAGGAACTGACCGGACGGCCGAGCGCACCACGGCTCACGATCTTGAGCGATTTCTCGGGCTTGATGCCGAAAGAAGTGGCCAGTTCGTAGTCGAGATCAGTGCTGTTGGCGCCCGAGTCGATGAGGAAACGCACTTCCTTGCCGTTGACCCGGAAGCGCCCGGAATAGCGGGAATCGCCGGTCGACTTCTTCAGTTGGAGCGGTTCGTAGCCGAGGGCAGCCAGGCGGTAGGAGCGAGGACTGGTGGTACGCCCGGTGGGTCCGGTGGCACATTGGGTGAGGAGGATGGCGGCGAGAACCGGAGAGGCGAAGCGCAGGATCCAAGGCATGAGCAAGTGTAATTCGAAAACGTTCAAATACTATTTTCTATATGAGAAATTCAGGGCGGGTGACGGCTTCAGGAGAAGCGGACGGAGTGTTTCTTCGAGAGGCGGAGGATGTCGCCGGGTTGCGGCTCTACCGGGGCGTTGGGGTCGGTGAGCTTTTCCCCGTTGAGTTGGACCGCCCCCGTTGAGATGAACTGCTTCTTGAGCTCGCCGTTGGATTTCGCCTGGTCGAAGCCCGTCTGGTAGGCATGGGCCGCCAGATGCAGGACGGTGAGGTCGCCAGGAAGTCCGGCCACGTCCAGTTCGGGAAGGTCCGCACCGGCGAGGTCCTTCCTGGAGAAGCGGGTCTCCCAATCCTCCCGTGCGGCGGAGCCTTCCTCTCCGCCGTGGAAGCGGGTGGTGATCCGCTGGGCCAGCTGTTTCTTGGCCTCCATGGGGTGGAGATCTTCGTCGCGGGACTCACCCAGCAGGAGGAGGTAATAGCGATCCATGAGATCATCCGAGATGCTCATGAGCTTGCCAAACATTTCGTTGGGAGGCTCGGAGACCCCGACGTAGTTGTCATAGGACTTGGACATTTTCCTGATTCCATCCGTTCCCTCCAGCAGCGGCATGGTCATGACCACCTGCTGGGGCTGCCCCTCCTCCTTCTGCAGGTCCCGGCCGACCAGGAGGTTGAAGAGCTGGTCGGTGCCTCCGAGTTCCACATCGGCACGCACTTCCACCGAGTCCCAGCCTTGCACGATGGGGTACTGGATTTCGTGGAGCCGTACTTCCTGCCCTTTGTCGATGCGCTTTCTGAAGTCATCCCGTTGCAGCATCTGCTGCATGGTCACCCGGGCGTTGAGTCGCAGGACATCCTCGAAAGTCATTTTCCGGAACCACTCGCCGTTGAAAACCACTTCGGTCCTGTCCTTGTCGAGGATCTTGAAAGCCTGCGTGGTGTAGGTTTCAGCGTTGGCGAGAATAGCTTCGCGGCTCAGCGGTGGGCGGGTGGCACTACGCCCGGAAGGATCGCCGATGGCGGCGGTGAAATCGCCGATGATGAGGACGGCCTGGTGTCCGAGTTCCTGGAACTGCCGGAGTTTCTCGAAGACCACGGTGTGGCCGAGGTGGATGTCGGGGGAGGTGGGATCCAGTCCGAGCTTGGCACGGAGGGGCCGGCCTTCCCCCAGTTTGTCAGCCAGTTCCTCCGGGGAGAGGACTTTCTCGGTGCCAGCGCAGAGGGTGGCGAGGGCTTGATCGACGTCCGGCGACATGTCGGAAAGAGTTCTACGCGAGGGGAGCGGCTCGACAAGACAGATTCGGGAGAATCCCCGTGAGTTCTCCGGTCCTTTTGCGGATAACCGTTCCCTCACGGTCGCAAACATTCCACCAGGAGCACACTCTTATGATCGCTTGATCACTGCAAATGATCCTTCAGACCAGCATGACCCTGATAATTGCCATCACCCAATAGCATTGACCATAAATGATCGCAGTGGGAGCCTCGGTTCATGTTAAGTTTTTTGAGATGCCTGTTGGGATGTTCCCTCGCCCTGCTGCTGCTGGGCGGCTGCCGTAAACCCAGAAATACGGGCAAGGGTTACTGGGAAGGAAAGGGAACCGCCAAAGAGGTTGTGATCAAAGACAGTGTCCGGCAGTTAACACGCAGCGCAAAGCACGAGTTCTGGTTCAATGTCGAAAAAAACGGGGCTGTTACAGGAGAAATTGAAGTCACGTATGATTCACAATTGATTGTCAAAGGCCTGCCTTCCGTGTCTGTTGGCGTAGCGTCATTCAATCCTGAGGTGGGAGGCGAGATTACCGATCTTGATCCAACCCGTAAATTTCCGCTGACGGGAACACTTCAGGACGGCAAGCTCTCGCTGGAAATTGCCACCCCTGAGGAGGATCGGAAGCCCATTGAATTTACGATCCGCGCCGATCCCGGTGTAAGTGCGGGAATTCCAATAGGAAAATTATCGATCGGCGTGCCTGGCAACGGCATCGGGAAAACTGGAATAATAGAGATCCCAATGACTCCTTTCAGTCCGTTCAGCGGAGCGGGAAAAGTGGAGAAACGACCTTCCGGGCCCTTTGCTGCTAGTTTTGAGAAGGGGGCGGAGAACTGGTCTGTCCAGTGGTCCGCCCGCCAGATGAGAGGAAAAGTTCGTTAGAACCAAGCGTAGCTGTTAACGATGAGCATGAGTGCAGAAATGCTTTCGCAGCCGCCGTCCTCGTCGGTGGCGGATGTCGAGCCCGGGCGAATCAAGGTCTTCGGGATCATTCACATCATCTTTGGTGGCCTGGGCTTGGTGGGATCGGCCTTCGGGGTGGTGGCCCTCCTGGCCCTGAATCCTGTGCTCTCCTGGATGGAGGAAATGATCCGGCAGGATATTCCTCCCGGGGACGTGGCGGGGGAGGAAGTGGTGGCCGTGCTGGAATCCTTCGGGGCGATGAGGACGCTGCTGAATGATCTGGCCCTCCTGAACTGGGTCTCCTCCGTCACCGGGCTGGCGGTGGCGGTCCTGATCCTGTGGGCAGGGATACGGTTGGTTAAAAGGAGGAAGGATGCGGTGCGATGCTCCAATATCTACACGTGGGCCTCCATCGTGAAAGGACTCCTCCATATTGGACTCTATCTGGTGACCGGACCGGCAGCGATGAGGGGTTACTATGGGAAGCTCGAAAGCATCGCGGGGGGGAGTGGTGCCCCGACGCCGGGGGGAATGAACCTGATGCAGTTCCAGGAGGTGATCGGGATGGCGAGCACGGTGATCGGCGCAGTTTTGGCGCTGATCTATCCGATCCTGGCCTTCGCCATGCTCAACAAAACGCTGGTGAAGGATTTTCTTGCGCGCAACGGAACCTAGCCCGGTTCCCGCCGGGCCTGCGCGAGGGGGAGACGATCCGCAGGATGCGGAGGGTGGGGCGACCGACGGGACTTGAACCCGCGACAACCTGAACCACAATCAGGGGCTCTACCAACTGAGCTACGGCCGCCGTCTCCGGGACCGGGAATTTAGGCCCGCGCTGAGACGATTCAAGAGTAAAGATGCAGATGGACAGGCCCGGTTCGATCGGGGAAGCGGCCCTGCCTGTGCAACATCCTTTACCCCTCGCTTCATATTCCGTAATTCCTTGTCCGGAAGATGGATGCGTTGGCGGAGAAGCTCGGTTATCAATTCAAGGATCAGGACTTGCTGGTGCAGTCGATGACGCACCCGAGCATGTCGGCCGAGCAACGCGAGGCGGTGGAGAACAACCAGCGGCTGGAGTTTCTCGGGGATGCCGTCCTGCAGGTCATCCTGACCGAGCACCTCTATCGCGTTCTGCCCGACCAGGCAGAGGGGCACCTGACAAAGATACGGGCCAGCCTGGTCTCGCGGAGGGCCCTGGCCGACTGTGCCTTGCGACTGGGGCTGGGGAAATATCTCCGCCTCGGGAAGGGTGAGGAGGCCAATGGGGGGCGGCAGCGCGAGTCAAATCTGGCAGATGCCTTCGAAGCTCTTCTGGGGGCGCTTTGCCTTGACGGGGGTGTCACCGGTGCGAGAGAGGTGACCTTGCGTCTGATGGAGGAGGATCTGCGGGAGGCACTGGAGGGAGAGGACACCAGTAATCCGAAGGGCCGCCTGCAGGAGGAACTGCAGGCTCTCCGGAGGGAGAGCCCGTTGTATTGTATTCTGGCCGAAGAGGGGCCGGACCACCTGAAGCAATTCCGGATCGAGGTCCTCTGGGGCGGAAAGTCGCTGGGGGAAGGGCGGGGATCGAGTAAGAAGAATGCCGAAACTGCCGCCGCACAGGATGCCCTGGAGCGTCGGCGCTGGGAGGAGTAGAGAATAGGTTTCCCGGGGCGATGGAGGGCCGGTAGCTTGAGAACCGGGAATCCTGGTTCCATCTGGTCAAGGTGGCAGGGGGCGGAGAGGCCAATTCGTGGGATGGGCGGCAGCTCAGGCAGGAGAGAATTGCGATTCCTGAATTGAGCGTGCAGGCGGGGAATCCTCCATTCCTTTGCTTTGGGCCTTGAGCGGCACGCCGTCTCGGGCTCTGATGGGGAACTCCCAAGTGAGCTTACAAAACATGAAAGTACTCAGCCTGCTTCTCCCCTTCGCGCTTGTTGCCCTCCTCGCCGCAGCCAAGGTCGGCCGCCCGGAGAAAGCCTCCCACCAACGGACCGTCCTCTCGCGGGGGTTCGTGACGGAGGGAGCCTCCATCGGGGATGTGAACGGCGACGGCAAGCTCGATCTGGTGGCAGGGCCCTACTGGTATGCGGGACCGGAGTTCAAGGAGCAGAATCGCTATTATCCCGGTGAAGCACTCAACCCGAAAGGCTACGCCAACAGCTCCTTTCTGAGCTGGGTGATGGACGTGAATGCGGACGGCAAAAATGATATCCTGCAGATTGCCCATGGCCCGGCCTTCCACCTCGACATCTACGTGCAGCCCAAGGAAGGACCTGCGGTTGAGACCTGGCCCAAGCACCGCGTGGTGACCAGCTTCGGGGGCGAGTCGCCCGAGATGATCGATATCACTGGGGACGGGAAACCGGAGATAGTGGGGCTGAACAAGGGGGTGTGGGGGTTCTACCTTGCAGATTGGAAGGAGCCCACCAAGCCCTGGACCTTCCATCCCGTTTCGGAGAATACCAAGGCCGGCCACTACACGCACGGACTCGGAGTGGGGGACCTCAACGGGGACAAGCGAACCGACATCATCTGGAAGGAAGGGTGGTATGAGTGCCCCGGGAATCCCACCGCCGGGCTCTGGAAGTTTCACAAGTTCCAGTTCTCGCCCCAGGGAGGAGCCCAGATGCTGGTCTACGATGTGGACGGTGACGGTGACAATGACATTGTGACGAGCCTGTGGGCGCACGGCTGGGGAATGGCCTGGTTTGAGAATTCCGCGCAAGACGGCGGGGTCGCCTTGAAGAAGCACATCATCATGCCCGCGGATGCCAAACCTGGAGCGGGGGGGGTGGTGTTCTCACAGCACCACGCCCTGGCGATGGGGGACTTCAATGCCGATGGATTGACGGACTTCGTCACCGGCAAGCGCTGGTGGGCCCATGGTGGCGGGGACCCGGGAGCGGATCAACCAGCGGTTCTCTACTGGTTTGAGCTGAAACGGAGCGAGGCGCACGGGGTGGAATTCATCCCTCACCTCGTGGACACGGATTCGGGAGTAGGAACCCAGATCGCGGTGGGCGATCTTGATGGCGACAAGAGGACCGACATCGGGATCGGAAACAAGAAGGGGATCTATCTCTTCCGCACCAAGTGAAGGGCTGTCAGGGTCTCTTTCCCGGCGGGGAGGAGATTCTGGAGGGACTTCGGGGGCGAAGCACAGTCGGGCGGCCGCACCCTGCCATTATGGCAGGGCCATTTCGATCCGGAAGAAGCGACGCTCGAACCCGGAGTAGATGGCACCCACGTCCACGAGGTAGTGGTTGTCACCCTCGGACTGGAAGACTGCCCCGGGGATTTCGCTGAAGACCTGCAGGTCCGGCGACTGAGAGAGGGACCAGGCGAAGTTGTTGAAAAAGATGTCCGGGAATTCGAAGCGCAGTCCGAAATTGGAGTTGGGCAGGATGATCACTTCGGGATCGCTCAGTTCCAGTAACACCATCGATTCGTCAGGAGGAGGATCCTCGCAGCGTGGATCGTGGCCGAGGAGAAAGAGTTGCAGATAACTGAAGCCATTGACCGGATGCGGGTCGAAAGGGTTGACCACGCCGAGAGCCCCGAAGAAAAACTCCTCCCAGTCGTCATCGAGAAGATTCCCATTGGAATCCGAATTGGAAGCCATTGGGACGGAGAGGACGGTGAGGCCGAGCGGTTCGATGGCCTCATGACCTTCCGGTGGCGTGAGGTCATTGTAGCCCAAGGCGGAAATCCGGGTGCCGTGCGCGAGGCCAAGCCCCTGGTCGAGGGTGAAGATCTCGCCGAAGGAGTCGAGGAAGACGACCGGGTTGCCACTGCTTATGTTGGTGTAGCCGAAGGCCTGGTCGGGCAGCGAGGGGGGGCCGACCTCCACTGTGATGGAGGTGATGGGACGATAGGCGGCAGGAAGCTGGTCCAGGATGCCCGTGATGGCGGTCTGGGCCTGGATGATGTCACCCTCGGTGATGCCCGGCATAGGGTCATACTCGACCGGGCGGGGTTGCTGCCGAGCCAGCAGGCGGAGCACCTCCAGGGGAAGAGGCATGAGCGGGGTCGTGGACGAGTTGGCAACGTGATGATTGTAGAGCGCAGTGGTGACGTCCCGGAGAGCCTCGGCCTCGGGAGTGGCGGCATTTGCGGCAACCTCGATGAGAGTGAGCAGATTGGCAAAACTGAGCCCGTCGGCTTCAAGGGCGGCGATCATGGGCTCGGTGAGGGGATGGCGTCCGGCATCGCCGTCGCGTTCCCCGAAGAGAGTAAATTGCCTGTAACCTGGAATGTAGGGATGAGGGGGATTGATGATGGTCTGCGGAACATCCAGGGAATCCTGAATCTCAGGATCCAGGCGGAGAAGGGCATCATAGAGTGCGGCTTCCCCAATAACCGCGATGGCGGTATCAAGGGGATGAATCCCGCTGATATCATCTGCCGGGTGGTAGGTGCCATAGGCCACCTGGGCAGCGTCAATCCAGGCCTGGGCATCGCTTGCAAGGTCAGTTCCGCTCAGGGCGGGATTGACAGTGGGCAGGGCGAGATCGGGGACCTGCAGGAGTCGAAAGACCTCCCGGCCGTTCCGGGGAGGGGAGGCCATCGTGCCGAGGTTGAAATACACCGGGGAGCTGAGGACCGCCCAGTGCCGGTGAGGAATGGGGGTATTGACCGTGAGATGAGCGCCCAGTTGTCCCACCAGGGCGGGAGGGGTGGTGAGGTTTTCGACCTTGCCGTTGTCAAGGATCGAGCTGGACATGCTGCGCACCTGGATCTGCTCGCCGGGTGAAGCCTCTCCGGTGGTGGCATCGAAGGCCTGGGCGATCAGGAGGAATCCTTCGCCCGCGAAGGGCGGGTTACGGTTTTCCGTCTGGGTGACATCCTGAGAATCACCGGGGTTGGTGGAACTCAGGATTTCCTCCAGATCCGACTGCAGGTCATTGTCGGTGTCCGGTCCGCCATTGGGATCGAGGCCAAGCCACTGCTCGACGAAGTCGGGGACCGCATCCTTGTCGGAGTCCATGCCCAGCAGACCTTCTGCCGGGAAGGTGTAGGTGCGGGATATAATAGGCCCGGACTCACCGGTGCCGAGGTGGCGGGCATAGAATTGCCAGGAAGAGGAGTAACCCACGCCGAAGGCAAAGGTATAGGTCTGCCATGGGGCTCCAGGGCGGTCTTCGCGGTAGAGGATTTCGTAGTCGGTGTTGGCCAGGGCTTCCGCCAGGACGGCATCGTTGTAGTTATCGCTGGCGGGTTCTACCCTGAGAGGTGGGGTGAAAAGGGCTGAATTCGGCTGCAGCACCGCCAGCGAGCAGGTGTCCAGAAGCTGGTTGGTGAGGACGTGGGTAGCTTGGCCCGGGACAGATGGGGTAATGGCAAGCGGATTGGCGAGTCCGGTGCCCTGGTCGACGTAGTTCTCCCTTGTAAGATCTGCGGGAACGGGTCCGGCTCCGTTCGTCCAATCCGGCTCGACGTCCAGTTGGAGGAGCTTGGCATCGAGATCGACCAGAGGTTCGTTGTCATACCACAAGAGAGTAGCGAAGGTGGTCTGCGCAGGCAGGGTGGGAGGGAGCGATCCGCTGTCCTTGAGCGTGAACCTGGAGCCATCCCACACATGGAATCTGAAGCTGGACGATCCCCTCTCATCACCCTCCAGCAGGATCGCTCCGTGGCCCGTTACGGGCAGAAAGCCATGGATGATCTTATCTGGGGTGGAGGTGAAATCCTGCACGATGTCGATCTTTCCGCCGGATTCGTCGATTTGCCCGTAGGCACTCCCAGTTCCATCGTCCGATGTGATGAGAAGGCCGTTGGGAGCATCCGCGCCAGTGGCTGCAGAGATGGAACCGACACCGAAAGGCAGGGTATCAACCCGGTAGGGGGAAACCGGTTGCCACGGGGTGTTGCTGGTGTCGATGTTGATGAGGGTGACATCCTTGGAGCCAATGACGTATCCCACCACCATGAGTCCGCCGTCAGCCCTTCGGGCATTGCTGGCGAAGCGGGTTCCTGGCGGGAGTGGATCACCAAGGGTGGGACCTATCTTGCCGTTGTCATCGTAAAGGAGAAGGAGTCGGGGGCCGTCGGGGAAATACCATCCCGCCACTGCTTCACGACGGGCGATGGAGTCGAGATAGAGCGGTTGCATGGCGTCCAGATCGAAGTTCTTTTCCGCCTCGTTGATGAGCACGGGATTGCCCATGTTCGAGCCTTCGGTGGCCTCCAGGTAGTCATCGGGGAAGGGCGGGCTGGAGGAGGCCGGGCCGTAGAGGCAATGCAGGAGGAGGCGGTCCGGGCTGCCATTGCCTTCGCGATAGAGGGAGACGCCGTTGGGGCCGGGTTGCCGGGGGAAGTAGGGGACGGTGGAGGTGCCGTCGACCGGGGCGAAGATGACTCTGTTGGCGGTGGGAGAAGCGAGGGCCAGTTGTTCGGTGGAGCCGTTATGGAATCCGGATGTGACGGAGCGCACATCCGGCTGGTGGCTCCGGTAGGAAGGCTTGAAGAAGACCTGGTTGAGGGCGTCCACTCTTCCCACCCGAACCTGCCCGCTGGCCTTGGTTACGATTGCAAATCCACCGGGGACATATTCCAGCTCTGTGCAGAATTCCCTGGCCAGCTCGGTGGAGGGGGCAGCCCCCGAGGGAAGGGAACACACCAGCATGCAGCCCACGACAGTGGACCGGAGGATGTTGGGACGGAAATGCATGAGACGCTGAAGTTTCATCTCTAGTTACTGGGAGACGATGTTGGTTGGGATGACCCGTTCCACTTCTCCGCGATCGTCGAAGTGAACGAGGAGGTACTGGTAACTCCGGCCCTGGATGACGGGAAGGCGATCCAGGACGAGCATGATGCCATTGCACCCCTTGAGGTAGTCGGGAGGGACTCCCTGTGTGCTCAACACTTCCGTATCGAAGGTGCCGTCACGCTCGAAGGTTCCCGCTATCGGGATGCGGACCTGGTAGGGATCAAAGGTGGTTGTGGGAAAGAGGAAGAAGGGATCGTTGACTTCCAGCGATTGGCCCTTGGTCTTGTAGGTGATCCGGTCGATGAGGGGTGTGACCTGCGTGAGGTTGGGCACGACATCGGGATGGTCGGTGTTCGCCACCTGGTGCCGATAGACTGCAAAGGGAATGATGGACTGGAGGTTGTCAGCGCCAGGGGAGCCGTTCTGTTGATTGCGGAACCGGAAGAAGTTGTTGAGTGGATTGCTGGCCGTTTGCTGCCAGAATGATCTGGATGATTCGGTCTCGTTCACGCTATCCCCGAGGAAGGATCCCACCATGATTCCGGCAGCCCCCGGCGCCTCCCTTGGCAGTTTCTGCGCATAGAAGGGGCCTTCTCCCTTCACGCACTTGGTGATGTCGTAGCCGAGTTCCTGGAGGGTGGGCAGGGGCCGGTCGGGCCAGGGGATGACGGGTTGGCCGGGAAGACTGGGCTCCTGCCAGTGATCGAAGACGACATTGCTCCAAGGGCCAACTGTGCGGTTGCCAAACCGGCCGGAGGTGACCGCCCGAACCGCGAAGTAGACTTTCTTTCCATCTGGAACGAGGAGGGTGAGGTTGAAATCAGGAGAGCTTTCACCAAAGAGGGGATTGGTCACCCGGGGGGTCTGGTAGGGAGTAAAGACAATCTCGCCGTCCGGGGTGGAAATCACGGTGGAGGGGCTTGCCTCCAGCGAATCGGAGAGACTGGCACCCTCCACCGCGGGATCATCGATTCCTTCGGCGGCAGCCCAGACTTCAAAGCGATCCACCCCGACTGTGTCGCAGAACCATTTGAGTTTGATCTGCGCTTTGTCGGCACTTGATTCCAGATGCTGAATGTCTTCCAGCATGGGAATGGGCAGCGTGCCGCCGGAAAAGGTGAAGCAGGCCAGCTGGGTCAGCGGTCCGGCATTGCCATTTTCATCAAAGAGCTGTCCAAAGTAGCAGACCGCGGTGTCGTTGACGGTGGGTGGGGCGCGGTCAGTCCATTCTTCCTCCGGGGGCAGAGCATCGCCAGCTCCGCGTCCGATCATCTCGTAACTTCCCCGCGGTCCGGTGCGCCGATAGACGCGCCATTCCCGGGCGTCAGCGGGAATAGTGATCGTCCCTCTGGGCCCGGCATACATTTTGTCGGGCCCTTCAAACTCGTGTCTGACAGGAAACTCAGCGGGCGGGATGTTTCCGATCTCCGTGTAGCGGGCCTCGACGTTGCACTGGTAGCTGTAGATATTTGCGGCGCCGGGTGACGACGGTGGAAGCAGATCGGTGGTGCGGGACCAACTGCTGACCTGTCCGTTCCTGGTGCGGCAGCGCACCTCGATGACCGTGCCCTCCTGTTCGGGTATCGGAATGCAGAGGGTTTTGATGCCGGACGACGTGGCAAAGCGGGTAGATTCAAAATCCGGGTTCGTCTTGGTAGTGGGATCGTCGACCCAAACGTCGTAGCTGTTGATCAGGGGATCTCTACAAGTCATCCTGATGATGAAGCCCGGTTGGTCTCCGCGGAGACCGAAGTCGGACTTTGAGCCGGGCTCTACCCCCAGCTTCTCGATCAGTGGGAAAGCGAGACACCGGGACGCGGTTCCGGTGGCCCGGCCCGGGCCCTTGCGATCGCGCAGCACGCCCCAGAGTGGGGGACTGTGCCCGGAGAGGTTGAACGGAGCGCAGGCGGGATCCTGCTCGTCCTCGGCCCTGACGGTATACCAATGGGTGATGCCGTAATCGCTTTCATCATTGGGAGTAATCCCCGGCGCGTCCGCGCCGGTATCCTCGTATTCCACGAAGCGCTGGCCGGGAACGTGATTGACGACGGCAACGCGGTTAGAGAGAGGGTTGCGACCCTTGAACATGGACTCCTGAGAATGAGTCCAGCGGTAGATCCAATACCTGGCCGGAGCGTTCTTCTCGGGAAGGTCGGGAAGCTGGTTGATGCGGATGCGGAAATGCTGGTAGCCCTCCTGCCTCGCGGTTTCCTCAGGGGTGCCGGCGGTATGAACGTTGTCTACGGATTCGATGGTGGGAACGGGCGGAGGCAGACGGTCACAGTAGATCACATAGGTCCCCCCGGAACACGGGCCGGGGTGCCCGGCGATGTCGCGGGCGGCGACGTAGTAGTAGAAATCCTCGCCGCTTTGGAAGGGATGTTCTGGCGGCTCGTTGTCGTCATGGGTGAAAATTGTCTCGCGATCGGCGAGGTTGGCCGCCTCCAATTCAGTCAGAACGGTATCGGGAAGAACAGGGAGCTGGTTTACGCGCTTGGCGTTGGGATCCGGGTTGCCTGAACTCGCCTGAACGAGCGCAAGCAGGTTGGAAATATCGGGCGGGTTGAGCGGGTTATCCCAGTTGAGGGAGACCGCAACGTCCTTTTTAACCCGGTAGAGATCGTAGCCGAAGGTGTGCGGGACGAGCCGCCGCAGGGCAACGGGCATCCCCCACCGGAAGCGGCAGGCCAAATGATCCTTCCCGCTATGCCGAAGCTGGGTCCTGGGATCCGGGGCAGGGTGGGGAACAGCCACGGGCCGACCGGGCCGGGCCAGCATGAGGGGGTTGGCGGCATCGAGCGTTACGCGGCCGATGACCCGCAGGTCGTTTCCGGGGCCGTCGATTTCGCGCACCTCGTAGGTGTGCAGGGAATTGGGCGTCACCTTGATCGCGAATGCGTGCCCCATCGAGATCATGACACCGGGGTGGGTCCGGCCGAGGAACATGAGACGCTGGAGAATCTCGGGATCGCCCGCGGCGATCTCGAAGAGGGTGGCAAGTTGTCCGGCCACCACGGGATCTGGAGCAGCCGGGGTCGGTTCGATCACCTCGTCAGGTTGCAGCGTGGTCTGGCTGTAAAGGAGATTGATGCGGGCGGCGGCGGCGGCGGCGTTGGCATCGATCATGCCCCCGAGTTTGAGAAGGGCGTGGATGGCGCCGGGTGATGTCTGCAGTGACTGAACGGAGAGGCGGGCGTAGGGGTTGGCCGAGTTGGCGGCTCCGTTCTTGCGGTAGATCGCGAAGGACTTGCCAAAAGTGGTGGTGGCATCGCCGGGTTGCCATAAAAGGTAGGCGTAGTGCGTGCCGCCGCCAACGTCGTAGGTATTGCCTACGGTGTAGACCACCGGGTCGGCATTCTGGGCGAAGGAGGAATGGATGAGGGCAACCGCAGTCAGGACCAGGGTTGCGATGGCAGGCTGAGAATTGGAATTCATGGCAGCAGAAAGACAGTAAGTGCTTTGTTCAGGGGATTGCGTCAGTAGTCCACCGACCAGGTTCCGTCATCGTATTCCATCTTGATGGTGGCGTTGAAACAGATCTTTATGAAGGCAAAGCCAACGCAGGCTCCGAAGCTCCCTGATCCGCTGGCCTTGAATCTGCCGTTCTGGATCACGCCGACCATCTTGATGATGCCCTCGAAGGAGACGACACAGAGAGCCTCCCCGGACACGCCGAGAAGCATCTTGGCGATGAAGGTAGGGCCTTCGATGGAGAAGCCGCAGCCCACACCCACCCCGGCTGAGACACGGAAGACGCAGGAGGCGGGGACCCCCAGGATGATCTCAGAGATGGGCAGCCACACTTCACCATAGACGTAGGCTCCGGTGAACGGTGTTCCCGGGTCGATGAGTTCGGCCACGTCGGAGTCGACGAGGTAAAGAGGATCAAGGGTACAGGTTTTCCCGAAAAAGATGCCTGCCGAGAGTTCGTAATCGCTGAAGGTGGCGCAGGCCTTCGCTCCGATATAGCATTCTTCGAGGCCGACCGAGATTGCGGCTGCGAAGCAGTTGATCCGGACGGCCTGGAAATCGATTGTGCCGCCGGTCAGTTCGAGCGAGCCACCCACTCCGTTAGGGACGAGTCCGCCATCGTCCTTGAGGCTCATCTTCACCTCGAGGTTGCCGGTCAGGCCCTCCCCGATCCAGTCGAGGGGAGTGTCCATCGCACCAAGGCGCACTTCGACCGCCTTCTCACCCGGGGTGAGGCAGGCGTTCCCGGTGAAGTTGTCCTCGGAGGTGGTAGCGAGAATCTCAAGGTAGAGGTGGATCTGCATCGGATCCGGCAGCGAGATTTCAGACATGAGATCCATGCGGAGCTTGCGCAGGGAGTCGCCGTTGAACTCGGCGAAACCGGTGATCTCGGCAGCACCGAGGTATTGGTCGATCTTGCCCAGCATGGGAGCGAAATTCTTCTCGAGTGAGCCAATGGTGCTGGAGACGACCTCCTTCACGATTTCGGAGACTTGGTTGAGGACGCTCTGGATCGTGCTGCGGAACTTGATTTCCAGGTCTTGCAGATTCTGTCTGGCGACGTGTTGGATGGCGTCCAGCATGTCACTCCCGAGAACCAGATCCTTGATGTCGGTCTTGAGGGAAATGCGGAACTCTTCCTGCGATATTTCGTCGAAGATATTGAAGTAATCTTCAACGTCACCGGTGACGCCGACGGAGTCGATCACGCCCTGAATCTTGCGTTTTGCCCTGTCTGCGACTTCCAGCAGGATGGTTTCCAGTTCTCCTCCTGCCGTGCTGGCCTCGTCAACCACGTCCTGGATCTGATTGATCAGGGATCCGGCATCATCGAGGGACTGGTGAATCTGGACCAGGAATTCCCGAACCTGGTTGAGGGCATCGGCGGCCTGTTCGAGGGCGGGGGCGGCCTCCGCGAGGAGCCCGTTGAGTTGGGCGTTGAGTTCGCTGGTGGCGTTCTGGAGGAGAGGGGTGATGACAGCCGCCACATCCGGTTCAGGCAGGTCCTGCAGGAATTGCTCGATGATCCGGGTGATGATCTGATACTCCTCATTCTCATTGTGGAGCCATCCGGAGAGAACCCCGGTCGGGTCCGGGTCGAGGTCTTCTGGATCGAGATTGATCTGCGGAAGATCCTCGAGGTTGAGGTTGAGCTGAGGAGCGCCTTGGTCGAATGCGACCCGGTTGGCAATGGTGTCGATCCCGATGATCATCTTGCCTGTCGCATCCTGCAGCCTGTTCACGAAGGAACTGGCGTCATTGAGGGTTCCGGTGGTGACCGCGGAGATTTCCTGCAATTTGGACCCGAGGTGAGAACCAGTCCCGACCAGGTAGGCATCGATGATGTTTTCGAGGTCCCTTCCCGACCATGCCTCCAGCTCAGCGGCGCCAGCGTAGGATTCGCTGAGCTCGTCATAGAGGGAGTCGATGACAAGCTCGCCAATCCGGTCGATGATGGGATCAATGGCATCCGACATGGTGTCGGAGAGCATTTCGTCGAAACGCTCGAAGGCCTCGTCAATGGTGCCCTTGAGGGGAGCAGTGATGGAGGCGGTGAGCGAATCGGCGGCGCCGTCGATCTGGTCGTTGAGCATGTTGGTGATATTGAGTTCGGGCAGGCCATCATACTTCACTCCGAAGTCGATTTGTACGAACTTGGCGTCGAGGTAGGGAATCTCGTGTTCCACCTCGACCACGAAAATATCATCGGTTTGCGTCTTCATTGACTTGAAGCGCCGCAGGTTGTCGTCCCACTGCATCTTATAATGGAGGGACACCTTGCCGAACATGTCCTGCCGGGCAGAGATCAGGTAGGGGTCCGGGGTTGTCGGGGTGGGGTTCCTGTAGTCGTTCAGGGATACGCCGTCGCCATTGTTCACCGGCCAGCTCTTGTGTTCGGGGTCGAATCCGGAGTTGGTGAAGAAGGTCTGTCCCGCCTCGTCCCAGCCCGGAGCGAGAAAGAAGGGAGCGCCGGGAGTGGGTGGGGCGCTGGTAATACACTGTAGCTGAAAGTCCTCGAAGTAGGGGACGTCGAGAGTGGCACCCCATGTCACAAATCCGGAGGCGGTGTTGGGGGCGTGCCCGGAGGAATCCGGGTTGTTGAAGCGTAGCGTGCCGGTGGGAACCAAGTTGTAGTCTTGGTTTGGCCCCTCAAGTTTCACCTGTGCGGGGAGGCTGAGCTCGGAGGTGATGGGATCTCCCGTAGCATTGTTGCTCTTGAAATTGTCGGCCGGGGTGGCAAGGTTTCCGTCGGGCCAGAAGCCGAAAACCCCATGAAGAGTGGTCGGGATGTGGGCAACTTCGGTCTGAATTCCCATGACAAGGACGGCTGTAAATTCCAGCGGGCACTGGCCGGGGTTGTTCACCTGCGTGGAAAAGGAGACAAACCTTGGCTGGAAGACACTGTTCCAATAGGTAAGGTTCTTGTCGCCCACGTCATTGGGATCGATGTCGGCTCCGGTAAGCTCACCCAGACAGTTCATGGTCAGGCCGGTGAACCCCTGGCTGAAGTTGGAGTAGCCGGAGACCTTGATCCCACCGTTCACCCAGCTCCCTTCCGGGTTATTGAGGTGGCTGTCGATCATGGCCAGCTGGTAGCTGGTGAAATCGAAATCAAATCCGTAAATGGCGACTGGATCGTTCCAGGTTCCGTTGCGGGCCACGTGCCGGCCGCTCACTCCACCCATCCTGATGTAGTATTTGGAGGAATTGTTGGTTTCCAGCAACTCGTATGCGAATCCGGTGGGATCTCCCCCGAGCCGGGAGAGCCCTTTGAAGCCCGGAGCAGTCACCATGAAGTTGAGACCTCCGTAGGATCCGTCCCCCCTGACGTATTTGTCGCTGGTGGGATGGAAGTTTCCGGGATTGTCAGGCTCCTCATTGAAACCGGCCAGGAGCAGCGCGCCTGGAGCGTGGGCACCGCCATCCTTTCCGAATACCTGATGGTTGAGGACGGGATTGTCTTCGGCGTAGAGCTGGTAGCCCGGCATGAAGAAGGTGCCGGCATTGAAGGAATCGGTTTCGTGGGCGGGGTTGACCACGTTCCCGTTGCCGTCTCCGCGTGCTCCCCACTTGAGCGCAACATCGGCTACGGAGCCCTTACGCCAGAGGCCGCCGGAAGGGGTCTGGGTAAGGAGGTCTCCATCCGGCTTGAGTTCGACCAGGACTTCACCATTGCCCGGGCAGGGATCATCCGGGTGGGGACAATCCTGGCTGTAGGGCACCTCGACGCTGACAGCGTTGGTGAGTCCGGAAACAGCACTGACCGGTTGACCGTTGGAATAGGCGAGGAGGCTGTCATTGGAAAATCTTATCCGGGTGTTGACGGGGAAGTGAGCCTTGAAGTCGTGAGATTTCACCTTGATCTCTCCGGTCAGGCGCGCGGATTTGTCCGGGGCCGTCGTCCACTTGTGGACGCTTCCGGCGGGGACTTGGATTTTCCGGAGGTACTGGTCGTTGGAAAGCCGCTCCCGCATGGTGACAGGGTCCTCCAGGACCCCGTCATCCAGACCCTCGAGGAGGTTGAGGGCCTCGTCGTGGATGTAGTTTGCGTTGTGGGTGTCAAACACCAGAGCCCCGTCCAGAGTAAGGATGAAGTGGCCGGTGCGGAAGACGAGGGGATGGGACTCGTCGAAGATGGCAGCATCCGGGGGCAGGTTGAAGTCCAGATCCTCGGTGGGCTTGAGGCTGGCAGTGAGAGGGAAAGGTCCGACGCCTAAATACGTTCCCTCTCCGCGGTGTGGAGAGCCGGGGTAATCGCGAATGTAGCCCAGGCCCTGGGGCAGGTGAATTCTGATTCTGGGGGCTTCCGGTCCGTTGGGGGATTTAAGGGTGACCCCTGTGGGGTAGGTCACCTTTGTCCCTCCCAGGGCCTGTTCCGCTATGCCACCCGGGTCGCCAGCAGGAAACACGCTGAGGGACTGGGGCGGCACCACCTCCGCATTCCCATCGGGCTGCAGCTCAACGTCGAGCGGGGTCAATCCATCACCAAAGGCATGGGCGGCATTACCCGGGAGAATACCCTTTCCGCTCGAGATGACGAGGGAGGTGTCGATATGGGTGGGCGGAATGACAGCATTGGGCAGGGGCACGTCGGTCAGGCCCTCGAAGGTCGTAAGAAAGGATCCCCAGAGAAGGTTGCCGTTGAAATGAAGCAGGGTTTCGGCCGGGAGGGTGTGCTGAGCGTCCGTGAATATTGTGCCGTTCTCGTCCTCAATGTGCCTGATGCTACAGCGTAGTCGGTAGGTGTTATTGACGCAGTCAAGTTGATCCAGCGGCCGTAGCTCGTAGTCGTTGAGCGTGATTGCGCCGGGAAACGGCAGCGGGCGTCCGCTGGAAT